>Ga0155842_138_pt6 | contig 12927 bp, 17 predicted proteins | sample RifCSPlowO2_01_FD_107496 | JGI IMG/M metagenome (GOLD analysis project Ga0155842, IMG submission 107496) | Omnitrophica bacterium RIFCSPLOWO2_01_FULL_45_10b | reverse complement strand
GCAGAACTTCCCCCTCCTTTTTCTCAAATGTATATGAGCCGAAGCTACGAATTGATTGTGGTGGGAGGGTATCATAATGTGGGAAGTTTTATTAATAAGTTAGAGCATTATTCAAAGAATTTTTCTGTTCATAATATTCAAATCGCCGGCGGGGAAAAGAATGATACAGCGCATCAATGCACTTTAATCGTGGTAGCGTATATCAAGCGGATGGGCATGGCATGAACTGTTTTGAAAAGCGGAAAGTTGTTTTAGTTTTAAGCGTTCTGTGTCTATTTTTGACAAGTCATTTTTCATTGGCTTTTGGAGTAGAGTTTCGCTATGATAGCCATGGAAAGCGCGACCCCTTTTTATCCCCCGCAAGTGCGGGATCCCAGATGGGTTCGGGGGAGTTAAGGCTTGAGGGTGTTGTGGTTGACCAAAGCGGCGGTTCTTATGCAATTGTCAACAGTCAGATTGTCAAAGAAGGGGAGTCGCTCCAAGGATTCTTATTGAAGAAAATCGAGTCAAACCGAGTTCTATTTGAAAAAGAAGGCGAAGATTTTGAGATTATTTTGCGTCAAGACGAAGAATTATTAAAACAATATTTGCAAACTCCAGAGAAAAATTCTGGACCTTTCATAGAGAATGAACTGCCGGCAGAATCATCGGATCAAAAAGAGGCGGAGCCGGCTTAAATATAAAATGAGCCAGAAGCTTGCAATGGCACAAACTGCTTTTTTAAACTTTAAGATTTGGACCAAGGGAGCAGTTTTCTTCCTGTCCTTATTGTTTGTGATTGGAACAGCTCTTTCAGCGCAGAGCCCTTCGGATGAAAGCAATTCGGATCAAGAAGCCCCTCCATCTCCTGAGGCAACTTCTTCAGCTTCAACAGCAGGCCCCCCAGGTACAGTCAGTATTGATTTTAAAGATGCCGATATTAATAATGTCCTCCGCATTCTCAGCTTGAAGAGTGGTGTCAATATTGTTGCGGGCCCAGAAGTTACAGGAACAGTCACGATCCGTCTTGAAAATGTGCCGTGGGAAAAGGCTCTTGATGTTGTGTTGAGAACCTATGGCTATGTGTATGAGCGCAAGGAGAATATTGTCCGTGTGACAACAAAAGAAAACCTTTCGACTGAGGAGTTGATCACGGAAACATTCGTATTAAATTATACGACTGCAAAAGAAGTTGAGGAATCGTTAAAGGATATTGTTTCGGAACGAGGGCGTATCAAATCGGTTGAACGCAGCAATATGCTTGTGGTTACCGATATCCCAACGAACCTTTATAAGATTCGTGAAGTTGTTGCCAAACTGGACAAGAGTACGCCACAGGCCCACATTGATGCAAAGATTATAAAAACGCAACTTCAACAAGGTGAAAATTTAGGTATCAAATGGGAACCTCAAGGAACATTAAAAGGATCGCAAAAGCCGCTGACATTTCCTTTTAACTCATTTGCTAAGGTAGATGAAGCCGATCCATTTGAGCGGGTGTTCAGTAAGTTTTTCCCGAATATTAATGCGAATAGTGCGGCTGTTCCCACGGCAGGCACTCCAAACATTTTTAATCCAAGCGGGTTTCCAACAGGTGGCGCTGCAACTCTCACCAATAACACTTATACTCTTGGGACCCTTGATTTCACAGCTTTCCAGGCCGTTCTTAATTTTTTTAGGAGTCGGGCGAACACCAAAGTTATTTCAAATCCAAGAATTACGGTTTTAAATAATCAAAAAGCAACAATTAGGGTAGCTAAAGATATTCCTTACCCTCAGTACGAACGCAACGAAACCACAGGAAGTTTTGAGATTTCTGGATACGATTTTAAACCTTCTGGGGTTAAAATGGAAGTGACGCCTCATATTAATGATGCGAACGAAATTTTGGTCGATTTAGAACCGGAAGTTACTTCCATTCCCGGTGGTACAGATGTGACTACATTTACTACGAGTGCGACCGCAGCATTACAAAGCCTTCCGAACATCAATACGACGACAGCCAAAACACAAGTGTTAATTAGAAGTGGTGAAACGATTGCTATTGGTGGCCTTATGACGGATGCGGTTGCATCAGCGGAGCAGAAGGTTCCTGTTTTAGGTGATATTCCTTTCGTTGGAAAGATTTTCAGGTCAAAGCGCCGAGAAGCGGGAACAGCAAATGAAAAAGCAGAAACCTTATTTTTCGTTACGGTTACAGTTGTGGATACACAAGGGGAGCCCACGACTTCGCTTGCTCCCAAGACTCAGGTCCAAGCGGCTTCCGGGCAATCCCTTTCAGAAAAAATAGAATCCACAAAACTAAGTGAAGCAAATCAGGGAATCGGCACTTTATCCGACGATGAGCGGAAAGACGATATCACTGCTTCCGCTATTTCTCCTGTCGGGCAGCCGGCAGTGACGCTTCACAATCAAAGTAGCGATGTTAAGAAAATTTAAGTTTTTTGGAGAACCAATGACGCTTTTCCTAACATTTCATACAGAAAGAATGGTTACGAAACATGAAAAAGGAAATTTTAATGTCTCTCGAAGTCAACGAGAGACGAGTTGCAATTCTCGAAGACGGGAAGTTGGAAGAATTCTTTATCGAGCGTGCCGATGGATTCAAGATGTTCGGCAACATTTACAAAGGGAAAGTCAAATCAATCGTTCCTGGAATTGGAGCAGCGTTCGTAGATTTGGGAACGAAAAAAGATGGCTTCCTCTATGTTGCCGATGCCATTGAGTCGTCATTTGGCTTAGAATCGGCGTTCGAAGAAGTTGAGTTTGAAGGAAAAAAAGAACGTTCTGAAACACCTCGGATTGAGAATGTTTTAAAAATAGGCCAAGAAGTTTTTGTTCAAGTTGTTAAAGAGCCTATCCGGGATAAAGGCCCTCGCTTAACCACGCACGTTGCTTTACCAGCCCGCTATTTGGTATTAGCCCCAGGAGAAAGTAAGGTTGGCGTTTCACGCCGAATTGATGATCCCCGCGAACGTGAAAAAATCCGGGAAATTTTTTCTCAAATTGAGCTTCCGAAGGACAGTGGTTTTATCGTTCGCACCGCAGGGGAAGGTAAATCAAAACGTGAATTCGTGCGAGATGTTAAATATCTGTCCAAAACGTGGAGCCGAATCAAATCTGAAATCCATCGAAAAAAAGCGCCAAGCTTGATCCATAAAGAACTGGACCTGGTTGAGCGTATCATCCGCGATTATTTTACGGAGGACATGGAACGGATTGTTCTCGATCACGAAGCTTTGTATCATCAAGTGAAGCGGTTTTTAAAATCCTATTTGCCGGATGCTCAGGTGCGTGTCGAGTGGTACAAGGGCGGGACCGTGCCGCTGTTTGAGAAATATAATATTGAGAAGGAAATTGAAAGGACATTTCAAAAAAAGGTTTTTCTCCGTTCCGGCGGCCATCTCGTCATTGAGCAAACCGAAGGGCTCGTTGCGATCGATGTGAATACAGGCAAGTTCACCGGGCATCGAGATTTGGAGGAAACGGTTTATCGCACCAATTTAGAAGCAGCTCAGGAGGTCGCGCGTCAGTGCCGCCTGCGTGATATGGGAGGGATTATCGTCATTGACTTTATTGACATGGTCAAAGCGGATCATCGCCGCCATTTATATCGGTTGTTTAAAGACGCTGTCAAAGGCGACCGGGCCAAAACCAATGTGCTGCAAATGTCGGAGCTTGGCCTCATTGAAATGACGCGCCAGCGGATTCGCCCCTCTCTTGAAAGCGCCGTTTATGACCGCTGTTCTTATTGTGAGGGCAAAGGGATTATTAAGTCGGTGACAACGATGGCCATTCAAGCGATTAAAGAAGTAAAAAAAGCGTTGGACCATTCCAAAGAAAAAATCTTGAATGTTTACGTGCATCCGAAGGTCTCTGAGCGCTTGCTTCACGAGGAACAACGCTCGCTTCGTGAGCTGGAGGTAACTTCGAAAAGTCGTGTTATCGTTTTGGCCGACCCGAGCCTCCATCAGGAGGATGTCAATATCACATTTATTAAGTAAAAAATGAAAATGGCTCTTTCCTACTTGCTCTGAAAAACGATTCAGTTTATAATAACGTGTTTTATAAGTTATTGAGTTGAGTTCTGCATTTTTTGCTGTTCTCAGTTATTCCCTCTCCCTTTTTTAAAGGGAGAGGGTTAGGGTGAGGGTTTAAAGTTAAAGCTTGATTTCCCCCTCACCTTAGTCCTCTCCCCCAAGGGGGAGAGGAGAAATTTGCGGAACTCAAGTTATAAGTTATTGATTTACAATCACTTAGTTGAAGAGGCAGACAATGCTTGAATGGATGGGTGCGCTGACATTAATATTGCTCGGCGGGTTTGTTTTTTACCTTTGGATAAGCCTTCAAAAAACAAATCAGTCCATCCGCAAGGACTTGGAAGAAATGACCCAGCGCGTCGGCGCTCATTTGGAACAAACCGCAAGGCTCACGCAGCAGACTGGAGAGGGGACAGTTCGAGCCATGAGCGACCTCTACAAACGCTTGGGTGGGCTTGAAGAATCAAGCCATAAGCTTTATGAGATTGGCCAAGAAATTGGAAAGCTCCAAGAAGTTTTGCGCGTTCCAAAAGCGCGCGGTAGTTTTGGAGAGTTCATGCTTGCCGATGTCTTGCAGCAAATGATTCCGCAGGACCGTTTTCAGCTGCAATATGCGTTTCGAAATGGCGCGCGGGTAGATGCCGCTATTTTTGTAGGCGACCATTTGGTTCCCATTGATGCCAAGTTTCCGCTTGAGAACTTTCAGCGGCTTCTTGTGGTTCAAACAGCAGAAGAACGTAAGAAAGTTCAGAAGGAATTCGTCCGCGATGTCAAACGCCACGTCGATGCTATTTCCGAGCGGTATATCTCACCCGAAGAAGGCACATTTGATTTTGCGTTGATGTATATTCCGGCGGAAAATGTCTACTATGAAGTGATTGCCTCGCAAGATGAAGTAGAGTCGTCTCCTTTAAGTACTTATGCCCTTGCGCGGAACGTCATTCCGGTTTCTCCGAATAGTTTCTATGCGTATCTCCAGGTGATTTTACTCGGCTTGCGGGGTTTGAGGATGGACCATGCAGCCCGTGAAATCGCAGAATCGCTTACTAAAATGCAAAGCGATTTCAAGCGAGTCCTCGAAGAATTTAGTATTTTGGGCAGTCATTTAAATCATGCAAAAGGCGCTTACGAAAAAGTCCAGCGCGGGGTTGATCAATTTCAGGTAAAGCTTGCCTCAGTAGACCAGATTAAGTTGCCTATTGAAGAGAAGGAATCACTGCGTTCGGTTGATGTCGGCGGGAGGGAATGATGAAAAGAGCGGCCCTTTTTTTGTTCTTGTGGGTTTATAGTTCCACAATCTTATTTGCTGCACAGGAATCAAAAGTGGAGCTTCGGAAGTTCGAAGACAGAACTGAGGCGGTTGTCAGCGCGCCTCAAAAACCGAAATCATCCGATCAAAAAGGGTTGGCTAAAGGCCTTTCCGACACGCAAGATGGAATTGCATGGATTGCTGCCACAACTTGCGCGGTCGTTGGAAAGGGGACTGATATTACTATTTCTGGTTTCCAAAAAACATTTGGATTTGTCCTTTCCCCTTTGTTTAAAACGCTTGACGTTGTGAATTGGGACAAAGGCAAGAAGGAAAAAAAGAACAGCTAGAATTTGTGGACAAGCTAAAGCTTGACCTTTGGCTTACCGAGGAAAGAGAAAAGATGATCGAGCGACAATTGAAAGGTCGCGGAATCAAGTGTTTGGAAGTATTAACTGCTTTTCGAAAAATTCCAAGGGAACAATTCATTCCTCCCGATTTGAAAATGAAAGCGTATGAAGATCATCCGTTGTCGATTGGGTACAATCAAACCATTTCCCAACCTTATATTGTTGCTTTGATGACCGAGCGTTTGGAGATTACGAAAAAAGACCGGGTGCTTGAAATTGGGACTGGCTCAGGGTATCAAACCGCGATTTTGGCGGAATTGGCCGGCGAGGTGTATTCCGTTGAAATTGTCGAGCCACTTCATGGATTGGCCAACGAGCGCTTGCAACGGATGGGGTATAAGAACGTTCATTTAAAGCATGGAGATGGATGCTCAGGTTGGCCGGAAGAAGCGCCTTTTGATAAGATGATCGCCACTGCAGCTGCAAAAGAAATCCCTCAAGCGCTTATGGAACAGTTGAAAGAAGGGGGGAGGATTGTAATCCCTGTCGGTGAGCTTGACCAAGACCTTGTTTTGGGAATTAAAAGAAAGAATACCTTGGAAATCAAGCATTTAACACCCGTTCGATTTGTCATCATGCAGTCCAACGTTTCATGATTCTATAAACATCCGGAGGGCAAAATGGCCGCTAAGAAGAAAAAGAAAATGAAGAAAAAAACAGTCAAGAAAACACGATCAAAGAAATCAACCAAAAAAGTGGTGCGAAAGAAAAGCAAATGGAAAAAAGCTGCAAAGAAATCTAAAAGGGCCCAAGCGAACGAGGGGATTCCAAAAAATCGCATCATTGGCGTGGTCACGCATTATTTCCCTCATGTCCAGGCCGCGGTTGTAAAGCTTAAGAAGCCGCTTGCCGTTGGCGATACAATTTTGCTCAAGGGAACTACGACTGATTTTGAACAAACGGTTGCCTCTATGCAAATTGACCGCATACCCCTCCAGAATGCAAAGAAGGGCGATGAAATCGGCCTTCAAGTGAAGGAACGGGTCCGAGAACATGATTTAGTTCTTTCGCCAGCGTGATTTGCGGGTTCAAGAGGGTAAGGAGATAAACCTATCCATGATGAAAGTATGGCTGAGAACCTGGGTTGAAAAAGACCTTGCCGATATTGAAAAGCATCTCCTGGTGGTTGGAGATAGCTTAGGGGATTGTGCGCAATGTCGAGAACTTGGCTTAGATTATAAAACAGTTAAAGAATGCCCTGGTTGTCATACCCCATTCCTTTATGTAACGAGCAGGCGCTTTGAGTCCCATCCGGCCGAAAGGTTTCAGATTGTCAAACGGCTGAATGCGGCACGAAGCGATTTGGCATGGATTGATTACGATGATTACAAAAAACTGACCGGCCGCCAAAAAGCAAGGGATTTTCTTCTGGATTAGCGATTCATGCTACTTAATTGGAGCGTTGCGCGGCTTGCGGCAGTCGTCTATTTCATCCAAGGGTCCTTAGGGATTGCAGGGATTGCGCTTCCTCTTTACTTGAGAGCCCAAGGTTTTAGTATTGCAAAGATTACTTTCATCACCTCTGTCGCAAGCGCCCCGTGGTTTTTCAAAATTGTTTATGGTGCAATTTCGGATGCGCTTCCAATTGGAGGGCTCAGACGAAAGCCGTATCTCATTATCTGCTCAATTCTTTCCTGCGTTGGTTGGATACTTTTAGGGCTATTTCCTCCTTATGAAAAGTGGCTCATTATCGCCATGATGATTGCCAATCTCGGTTTGGCCGCCGTTGACGTGATTACAGACGGCTTAGTTGTTGAATATTCACGAAAGAACACAGCCCAAGTTTATCAGGGAATTGCTTGGGGTGCTCGAAGTGTCGGCGCTGCGATTAGCGGTTTCACAGGCGGGGTGCTCGCGGCTCATATGCCCGCACAACAAATTTTTTTCATTACAGCAGTGTTACCATTGTTTTCTCTTGTTGCTATCTTATTTCTACACGAGAAACCGCATCCTCGAAATATTCGCCCTAAGAATGTAATCGCCCCCATCTTAGAAAGCGTTGGCCATATTATTGAGGGTGATTTGAAATGGTTTCTGGCTTTGTTGTTCGTCGTCGCAAGTTCAGCAGCGATTGGTACACCCCTCTTCTTTTACATGCGTGAAACGCTGAAATTTGACGAAATTTTTCTTGGTCTTCTGAGCAGCACGACATGGATTGGCGCTATTTTGGGCTGTTTGCTCTTTCTTCGGTTTTTCAAAGGGGTCCCGCTTCGTAATGCTTTATATTGGGCCATTGGGATTGGATTCCTTGATATTCTGTCAACCCTTTTTATCGCGAATCGTGAAAGCGCGTTCGTCATTTCACTTTTGCTGGGGGTGATGGGCTACAATGTTTTGCTTCCCATGTTTTCAGCTGCGGCGCGCTTTTCTCATGCAACAGGGGTAGAAGGTTCGCTTTATGCAATTTTGATGAGTTTGTTTAATTTAGGGCAGGCTTTAGGTGGATTTGCAGGCGGCTTTTTGTATGAACGGATTGGCTTACAAGCTTTAATTATCGGAACGGCATTGGTGGGCTTATCTGCATTTTTAATTCTTCCGCGCCTGAAAAAGTTGTGAGCAAGCAAGTTCATCTTACAATTTCCGGTTTGGTTCAGGGTGTTTTTTTTCGTGCCAGCGCTTCTCAACGCGCCCGAGGACTTAAGCTAGCAGGCTTTGTTCGAAATCTTTCGGACGGCAAGGTTGAGATCGTTGCAGTAGGGGAGGAAGAGGCGCTTAACAAGATGATTGACTGGTCGCACAAGGGCCCTTTGGGTGCTTATGTGGATCATATTGAGATTCAATGGAGTGAACCAACTGGAACATTTGATCGATTCCAAATTCGTTAAGCGGAGATAGGTTCGTATGGCAGCGGCAAGTAGTCAGAAAAGCGCAGCGTTTGGAGTTATTCGTCAGCTTAAGAAAGCAGGGCACCTTTCTTATTTTGCAGGGGGTTGTGTTCGTGATTTGGTCATGAAAAAGACACCGGATGATTATGACATCGCTACCACCGGCATACCCGAAGAAATTGAGCGGATATTTCCAAAGTGCATCCCGGTCGGCAAACAATTTGGAGTGATGATTGTTGTATCCGGTAAGCATCAATTTGAGGTGGCTACGTTTCGCAGGGAAGGGCCTTATCGCGATGGCCGCCATCCAGATGGGGTAGCGTTCACAACTCCCGAGGAAGATGCCAAACGGCGGGATTTCACTGTAAACGGCCTTTTTTACGATCCTTTGGCCCGCAAGGTGATCGATTATATAGAAGGGCGTGCAGATATCAGCAGGAAGCTCATTCGAACCATCGGAAGGCCGGAGGCACGTTTTGAAGAAGATCGATTGAGGCTTCTCAGGGCCATCCGTTTTGCCGCAAATTTAGGTTTTACGATTGAATCTGAAACGTGGCAGGCGATTAAGCGGCTCCGAAAAGAAATTCGTTCGGTGAGTCAAGAGCGCATCCGAGATGAATTAATCAAGATGTTTACGCGCCCAAATGCGGGAAAAGGACTTGAACTTTTATCCGAAAGCGGATTGCTTGCAGAGATTCTGCCTGAAGTAGAGGCGATGAAAAAGGTAGATCAGCCACCCGAATTTCATCCGGAAGGAGATGTTTTTATTCACACGAAAATGCTGATGGATCAGCTCGATAAGCCATCAGTCATTTTAGCATTTGGGGCGCTTTTGCATGATGTGGGAAAACCACCCACTTTTTCTGACGAAGGAGAGAGAATTCATTTTTATAATCATCCCCACGTCGGAGCCGAGATGAGCGATCAAATATTGACGCGCCTTAGATTTTCAAACCGGGAAATTTCAGATATTGTGTCCTGCGTTGAAAATCACATGAAATTTGCAAATGTCAAAGAAATGCGCATTGGCAAGCTGAAGCAGTTTTTATCACGCGAGAATTTTCTTGTTGAGTTAGAACTTCATCGCATTGATTGTTTGGCCAGCCATGGAAAATTGGAGCTTTTCCGCTTTTTGAAGAAGAAACTGAAGGAATTTAAGCGTGAAGAGCTCAAACCTAAGCGGCTGATAACGGGTGATGATTTAATCGCAATCGGTCTTAAGCCGGGTCCTGCTATGAAAGATATCTTGGATGAGGCTTATGCTTTGCAACTGGAAGGGACTATTACTTCTCATGCTCAAGCCATCGAATGGGTCAAAAAGCATTTCCTTAAGGAAAAATAATCATTTTTTAAATATGAGGTGATTCATGATTTTAGCCATTACAGTTACAGGTAAAGATAGGCCGGGTATTGTCGCTGCATTAACCGGCGCCTTATACAGGGCAGGGGGGAATTTAGAAGATGCCAGCATGACGATTTTAGAGGGAGAGTTTGCCATGATTTTTTTGGCTGCATTGCCAAATCAATCGGCTCAGGATCGATTTTCAAGCACTCTGAACGAATTAGAAACGAAGTCATCGCTTGTCATTTCAATGAAAGAAATTCGCCGACGTCTGATTCGAGGTGAAAAACATGGCCGCGGAACGTCGCCTTGGACTATTTCTGTGCTCGGCAAGGATCGAGCTGGGATTGTTTATTTTGTCTCCAAATTATTGGCAGATTTTAAATTAAATATCACAGATTTAAATTCTAAAATTATCGGAACGGGTAAAAAAACAGCATACGCCTTGGTTTTGGAAGCGGATGTTCCCAAACGCTCAAAGCTCTTTATGCGTATCAAGCCGCAGTTGGCAAAACTTGAGAAAAAACTTGGCGTCCGTATTTCAATCAACTCTTTAGATTCTTCCCGCTTTTAATTCATGCCTTCACGACTGGCCATTCGCCATTTCCCAGATTCCATTTTACGCCGCGTTTCAGAACCGGTGAGAACTGTGGACCGCCAAACTCGGATTTTTATCGATCAACTGATCAAATTTATGAAATGCCAGCCCGGAGGAATCGGCATCGCCGCGCCCCAGGTAGGTGTGCCGCGACAAATTGCCATCGTGGATGCATCCGCAAAGGTGCCCGGGGCAAAACTGCTTGTATTGATTAATCCTGTTATTACCACATTTGAGCATGAGGCTATTTTTCGCGAGGGGTGCATGAGCCTTCCGGATTTCACAGCAAATGTAAGGAGGGCCGAGAAAATTAAATTCGAATGGCGGGATATTCATTTCAAGAAGCAAGAGCATATTACGTCCGGCTTGGAAGCAAGGTGCGTCCAGCATGAAATTGACCATCTCAATGGCTTTTTATTTGTCGATCGCGTTGTCTCCCTAAAAACCGATGTTTTCCGCCGCAAGCGCTACTTGTAGGTAATAAAACCCCTAACAAGGATCCCATGACTGTTTAGGTTGTATAATCTATAACGTCCGATAATGTATCTTATGTAAAGTATGATAAGCTGTTTCTGCGGTAAGTAATATCAAACAGCGCTGATTCCTACGGCAGAAGGCTTGAGACGATTTGGCTGACTTGTTTGCCATCCGCTTTGCCAGCAATTTGAGGCATAAGCTCCTTCATGACTCTTCCCATATCCGCCTTTGTCTTGGCTCCTGTAGCTTGGACGGCCTTTTGAACGATTGTTTTTAGCTCAGATTCGGTCAGTTGCTTTGGAAGGTATTGTTCGAGAACTGTTATTTCACCTTTTTCCTTCTTAATCAGGTCGCTCCGGCCTGCCTTTTCAAAGTCAACCAGCGAATCTCTTCTTTGCTTGATTTGCTTTTGGATGATCTCTATGAGTTCCTGATCGCTCAGGCTTTTGACCTTTTTTTCGATTTCCTTATTTTTGACGGCGGCTTTAACCATTCGGAGCGTGCTCAACGTGAGTTCATTCTTTTCCTTCATCGCATTTTTAAGGTCCGTTTCAATTTTTTCGATGAGCACAATTTCCTCCTTAATGGTTACCAATCTTTTAGGGGTTCACGATCCGCCTGATGTTTGGGTTGACGCAAGGTCTGAAGCTCTTGCTCAGATTGCTTGAGCGCATCCAGAATTCTGAGGGCATTTTCCTTTGACATCTGGCCTTGAAGGAGCGGCTGAGATTGTTCGCCTTGCTGTTCCTCTGGTTTTTGGCCTTGCTGGCCTTTTTCTGCCGGGCTCATGGGCGTCGGTTGCTGTCCTTCGGGCTGATTTTGACCGCTCTGTTTGCCTTCTTGTTCTTTATCTTTTTGGTCTTGTTCGGATTGTTCCTGCGATTGATCTTGATCGCTCTTTTCTTTGCCTTTTTGTTCTTTCTCCTTTTGGGATTGCGATTCTTTTGCTTTCTCTTCTTGTTCTTTCTGATCTTGTTCTTTTTCACCCTTATCTTCTTGTTGGGAGCCCTGGCTTTGATTTTGTTGCTCGCCACTTCCACCGCCTTGCTGCTCCTGTTTCTTTTGATCTTGCGATTGGTCTTTTTGCTCGCTCTTCCCGCTGCCCCCTCCCTGCTGATTTTGTTTTTGCTGGGATTTGGAGGGTTTATCCTTCTGTTTTTGATCGCGCTGATTTTGGTTCATTTCAAAGATGCTTTTCTTTTTTTGAAGCACTTCTAAGTTGTATTTCGCATCTTTATCATTGGGGTTTAATTTTAATGCTTCTCGATATGCTTCAATGGATTTGTCAAATTGCCCCAGACGGTATTGAGCATTTCCGTAGTTGTACCAGGCGGTTGCTTTTAAATCGTTGGTTTTGGCTGTATTTAACGTTTGCTCAAGCTGTTGTTGGGCTTCTTGGAATTGATCCAGTTGATAAAGCGTGGTCCCAAGGTTATAGCGGATGGTCGGATCATCCGGATTCCGGATCTGGGCTTTTCGATAAGAATCCAAAGCGGAATCGTATTTTTTTTGTTCAAAATTTTTATTCCCTTTTTGATTTAATCCACCCGTTGTCTCAAAAAAGCCGCAGGTGAGAAAACCGATCGAAAGATAGAATAAAATAATCCCCGCGGCCTGTTTCCTTTTAAACATAGAGCGCCTGTTTGGATTCTTTTTTAGCATCGCCGATGAGCATTTCGAGGATCAGAAGCGCGATGGCAAATCCCAGAAATAGTTGAAAATGATCTTCCCGCTCTACGACGAGCCGCTGTTTAAATTCCTGTTTTTCAAGGTTTTGTAAGTGCCGATAAATCCATTCGGATTCTCGCTCGCTCGGTGAGGCTGGAAAATAAAGCCCCCCCGTGTCTTTTGCGATTTTGGTCATCAATTCCTCATTTAATTTTGTGATCACAACCTGGCCCGATCGGTCCTTCTTATAACCGCTTACCTTTCCTTCTTGAGAGCGAAGCGGGATTGGCGCCCCTTCCTTCGTTCCAATGCCGACCGTATAAATCCTAATCCCTGCTT
>Ga0155842_104_pt1 | contig 13426 bp, 5 predicted proteins | sample RifCSPlowO2_01_FD_107496 | JGI IMG/M metagenome (GOLD analysis project Ga0155842, IMG submission 107496) | Omnitrophica bacterium RIFCSPLOWO2_01_FULL_45_10b | reverse complement strand
CTTTTTCCTTCAGTTTTTTGGCCAACAGTTTTTTGTCCAACTTTCTGAGGCTCGTGGCGTCGTTCAAAAACTCCATCATTCGAGCCTGTCTGTTCTTCGGCGTCACTTGGATTTCGGGTGTTTCAATCCGCCGGCGAGCTGCTCCTTTTATGTGGAGGATATGTTCTTCTATCCTAGAAAAATCTCCTTCGGATAATTGTTGTATAAAGGGATCCATCTCTTTTTTGAGTGCTAACCATTTCGAAATCGTCCTCACATTTGCAGGCACTGGTGTGAGAGAAGGGGTCGCTAAAACCTCGGCGGAGACAGATGATGTTCTCTGAGCCAATTCCGATTCTTTCTTCAATTCGAATATTCGTGCTTCAGCTTCTTTGACTAAGGTTCTGAGTTCAGCACGGACTTCACCAGATTGAACTGTTCTTGCTGCGCTCAAGAGAGCAGCAGCAAGGATTTCGGGATTGGAGCTATTTGAAATCATTCCTCTGATTTCTTGGAAACCTGCTTTCCCTGCTGTTGAACGATAAAATTCACTTTGTTCTAAAGTGCTTAATCGTATAAGTTTCCCCAACCATTCCAAAAAATTAGCGCTTGTTACTTTAGGAAGAACTATTTCTGATACAACTGGGGAAGGTTTCTGAACAACCAGGCGTTCAACATGAGTGGCTTGGGTTGGAACAGGTTTTGCTTGTTGAAACTCTTTTCCTGCCTTTTGCCTAACATCTGGCGGAATTAAATGGGTGGCTACTCCAGAAACAAGTCTAAGTGTTAATCCATTGCCAAGCGGAATTTCTTTAACTCTCCCGCCGAAAGCAGGATTAACCCTCACTTCGGAGCGATCATTTTTAGGAGAACGCGCTGCAACCCGCCAATTTCCATTTTCTTGAGGCCAATAGATAAGGCTGGTATCACCTTTTGTATCGTAAATTCCGCTTGCGAGATCTCGAAGTTCCGCGCGTACAAACTCGCGGTCATTGGTGTTTGACAATGCTCCTGCTGCCTGTTCTGCTTGTCCCAAAAATTCATTTCCACCAAAGGCTGTTAAAATGGCCAACATATTCAAAAATGTATTCGGAAGACCATTACGCAATCCATCAGCGCCATTTTTACCGGGAACTAAGTGAGGAGCGGCGAACTGAAACCGTGGATCATTCAACGTAGTAGATTTGGGAGCGAAGAAAGACTGTACGAGGAGCTTCTCGATGGACATGGGTTTCTCACGGACAGCTGCTTCATAAAGCGCCGCTTCTTTTTTTTGATCAATTGCCTTTTCAATCTTGGGCATCATCGTAAGATAGGAATAATCGCGTTCCTTAAGATAGCTTTCGATTCCCGCCGTATGAAAACCGCCGGTGACAATGACGGACATCTTCTCATTCCTCTGTTCCATCTGGCGGACAGCGCGCTCAATTAAAATATGGTCACGCTTTAAGGCCGCTTGATAAAACCGTTCAATCCCGGGAAGGTCTTGATCGAGGAGCCCAAGCTGATCGGGCAATTCATAATCAAAGCGATATTGTTTGAGAAGGGGCTCTAAAGTGGCTTTGAATTTCTCGGTATCAAATTCATCCCGGTAGGCATAAAAGAACTCCACATCTTTTTTAGTTAAAGAGAAATCAAACATCTTTTGATAGATTTCAAAGATCTGATTCAGCCGGTCAAGCGCCACTTCGTCTTTGGAACGAAAGAGTTTATTTTTAAGGCTTTTTTCAAGGCCTTCGATTTCATCAAAAATGGCGATATCAATTCGTTCGTACGTTTGAATATAACGAAGATAGGTAAGGACATGTTCATACTTCTTGCTTAATTCGTCATTGTCACTCCCTGCCGTATTAATTTCTTCTTCCAAATATCCGTAATACTCAGAACGCTTCATTTTCTTCAAGCGGAATTGAATGGAATTGGTCACAAACATGGAAAGCTTTTCGCGGGGAATGATTTTCTTCAAATCTTGCACGAGTGAATCGATTTCTTCCTCGGCCTTTTTAAAATCAATCTTACCCTCAAGCTCAAGGAGTGAGAGGAGTGAATGAATATGGGGATAGTCCATGAGGCTGATGTGGTGAGTCTCGGCTAATTTCACCAAATAGCGGATATATCCGGCCATGTCTTTTTGTTCGGTTTGAAATGATGCACGGCGCCGTTTAAGTTCCAGGAGCTCACTTGGGAACACAAAACGGGAAACGTCTTTTAGGGTTTTATCGAGTTGTGCGAGAATTTCCTCATCATGCTTTTTTAAGTCAAGGGCGGAAAGATAAGCTTTTCGGTTTTCTTCATACATCGCTTCGTCTTCGACGCCATAGAGGATTAAATCAGGGCGTTCAACGATCGCGAGATATTCAGGGCCTGTGAGGCGCGCTTCTTTTAGGAAATAATCCGAAACGGTTTTCTTGGCTTCTTTGGACGGAAAAAAAGAAAAGAGCTGAGTATAAAGCTCGCCATGGGCCCCTTCCAGATTCACGAGCTTCAGGTTTTGTTTTGAGGCGAGGTAGTCAATGATTTTTGCGATGTTATATTGGGCTTCTTCATTGGCATGGGCATCTTGGATGTGAATGACGATTTTGTCCTTCGAGCCTTTAAAACTTAATTTGACTTGACCGATTGAATCAGGAATAACGAGGGAACTTAAAAAATCTGGTGACTGAACTTGCGAAACTTCAGGAGATGGTGCACCGGGGCCTTTTGCAGGATGAATCAGATTAGCAGTGTCGCCTTGAACAACGCTTGTCCCTGTGAACGTAACAAGCGTCACGGCTGCTATTGCCCTAAGCCAAGGCTTCCACTTCGGCTGCCAATTATTGATCATTGGCGTTTTATCTACCTCCTGCTCAATAATTTTTATTGAGCGCTCTTTATTTTTAAGGGGACTTTACTTGAAATTAATAACATATTTAATAGTAAATTAATATCTTAAATAAGTATATATTATGATTAACATAAAGTCAAATTAAGTGGCTAAAAAAATGAAGTGCTAACTCCTTTAACATTAACAGTTTAGAGCAAGTGGAGAGATATAAGAGGCTTAAAAAATGAATTAAGAAGAAGAGGCTGCTTTTTGAGGCTTTTTAAGCCAAGTCAGGAAAACGGCTATTTTTGCAACATTGAAGTTTTTAAGGGCAACTTTTAGGTCAGCGAAATAAAGATAAACAATTGGAATTATGAATAAGGTTAAGAATGTTGAGCTTATAATCCCCCCAATCATCGTAATTGCTAAAGGCGACCATAGCTCACTTGACTCACCTTGGTCAATCGCCATGGGGATAAACCCAACGACTGTAGAAGCGGTCGTGATCAGAATAGCGCGCAAGCGGTCCTGAGTTGCATGAATCAACCGGTCCGTAAGATCCGGGAACTTTTCTTGTAAATGGTTTACGCGGTCAATCAAAATAATAGCGCCGTTCACCACATAACCGACAAGAATAAACATTCCGATAAATACCTGTTCGCTCAAAGGCCTTCGCGTAAACGCAAGCATGGCCCATACGCCGATCGTGCCCAAAGGAATCGAAATCATTAACATCAAAGGCTGAGCGTACGATTGATAAAGGCACGCAAGAACCATGTAGACAAGCGCGATGGAAAGAACAACCCCTACTCCAAGTTGAGATTTTCCTTTGAGCAACTCTTCGTAAGAACCTCCAAATCGCCAAAAATAATCCTTCGGCAATTCAAGGCCTTTAAGCGACGCCTTGATTTCCTCTGCGACCGTTTCAAGCGGCCGATGCACATCACCCTTCACAAAAACATACCGGTATTTATCTTTCCGGTCGATTGATTGCGGGCCGCGCGACGGATAAATTCCGGCAATCTGCTTCAAAATAATTTGAGTCCCATCCTTCGGTGAAACAAAATATAGATTCTCCAAATCTTCGACTTTTTGCCTAAAAATCGGCTGAAGCCGTGTGATCGTTTCGATTTCCTGGCCTTTTGATAGTTCATGAAATTTTGTCGGGCGCATACCGCGCACCTGCGCATGAAGTGAATCCGCAATGTCCTGCACACTAAGGCCATAATAAGCGGCACGGCCCTTATCAACCACGACGCTATATTCCGGACGTTTCCGTAAATCAGTCATAACCAAATTGGTAAGCCCCTTGACTTTATTAATGCGTTGCGCTGCTTCCCTCGCCAGTTTTTCCAGCGTGTCATTTTCAAGGCCAAAGATATTGATGACCATTTTTTTTGATTCTTCACTCGAAGCGCCTTCGTCCACAATGAGTGAATATTCGTCGTGAATCTGCTTGATGAGCTCATTGCCCTTCTCCCGCATTTGATTCATAATGACTTCTTTTGAAACTTTCCGCCGATTCCTTGGAAAAAGACGAACAAAAAGCCGTAAATCATCCTTCTTCACAGTCGTTGAGATCATATCCACTTCTTTGAATTCATGAAGCGATTGCTCAAGCCGCTTCGCCACCTCGTCATTGGCATCCAGCTTGGCTCCTGCCAAAGGAAAAACGATAATGGCGAATTCGTTTTCTTCAAGTTGGCTCGGAAGGTCAATGTGCCGCTTCATGAGCCGCCACGTTGAGAATAAAAAGAGGATGGTGACGAGTGCAACGACAAAGTGGCGGCGCTTGAAGGCGGCTCGTGCCCATGTCCCGTAAGTCGCTTTTGCGCGGTCAAAAAGCGTTAATGCCTTTATGCCCTTTGATAGATCTGATGATTTTGGCTGAGCGGTTAAAGAAATTTTCGAAAGAAGCATTGGCACCAGCATTACCGCTGCAATTAAGGACATGGTAAGGGCGATCGAAACGGTTAAAGCAAAACCTCGGTATATCAGTTGAATCTGTTTATCGATAAACATAATGGGAAGAAATACGCAAAGGCTTGACAGAAGCGACGCCAAAAGCGGCAGCCAAACCTCTTCACCGCCTTCCGCTACGGCTTGGCCGTGTGAACGCCCTTCTTCTACTTTTTTAAGTGTATTTTCAATCACAACGGTCGCGCTATCCACCATAATTCCGATGGAAAGCGCAAGGCCGCTTAACGTCATCACATTAAGGCTTAACCCAAGGCAGGCCATAAAAAGAAAAGTGCTGACAATCGAAATAGGGATGGTCGAAAGTACGATCAAGGATAAAGACACCCGCCTGAGAGCAAAATAGACAATCCCGGCAACTAAAAGTGTTCCGATAAATAATGACGTCCAAACATCTTTGATGGCTCGATTAATCAATTTTGCTTTATCCGAAACAACGGTGGCCCGCAAATCGCCACTCCGTTCTTGGATAAATTGATTCATTACTTTCTTGAGCCGGTCTACTACTTTGATGGTGTTGGCCAGCGAACTTTTTTTGATGTAAACCGAAACGTTCTGATTGAGATTTAAGCGAGCATAATCTTCCGACTCTAAATAAGAATCTTTGATCGTCGCAATTTCTCTAAGGGGGATCACGGAACCTTGCCGAGTGGCTTTAATTCCAAGATCGCCGATTTGATCAAGGCTCGTGAAAGCGCCCATCGTGCGGATGGCGAGGTCATAAGCACCGCGCTCAAAGCTTCCGGTCAAAAGGGCGATATTGCTGGCGCCGATCACATCCATAACCCGTTCGATGGAAATGTTATACGCAAACATTTTATCGCGATCGAGTTCTATCAAAATCTTACGTTCCCGGCCGCCGTAAATTTCAACACTGGCAACCCCATCCACGCGGTCAAGCCACGGTTTCAATTCGTGATCGACAATTTCTCGAATTTCCTCCGGAGTTAGGATGGCGCTCGTGACCGCAAAAATCAGGACGGCCGAATCTGAATCCTCGAAATTGGCAATCACGGGTTTTTCGATTTCTTCCGGAAGCAAGCCTTTTACCTTTGAAAATTTTTCCCGAACTTCAAGCCCCGCAAATCTCATATCCGTACCGGGTTCAAATTCAAGCGTTACACGGCCTTCCGCTTCCCTGGAATTTGAATACATGCTCTTCAGATGGCTTGCCGTGGAAACAGCCTCTTCAATCGGGTGGGTAATCATCCGCTCAACTTCAACCGGAGGAAGACCGCCGCGGGCGCGGACAATGATTGAAACAACACCTCGGCTTGAACCTTGATAAAGTTCTACCGGCAGAAGGAAAAGTGCGATGAATCCGAGCAGAATCAGTGTGGCGAAAATGACAATCGTGAAAACCGGGCGTTTAACCGATATGGTCGGCAAACCCATAGCTAAGCTGCTTCTCCCTCTCCCTCATCAATAAAGACGGGGAATAATCGATCGAAAAAGCGGGTCACTAAAATATAAACGGAAGGAATAACACAAAGCGTAAAGAAGGTTGCGCTTGAAAGGCCTCCGATCATGGCAATCGCAAGCGGGGCTTGAAGTTCAGCACCCTTTCCAAGGCCCAAAGCCAGTGGAATCAATCCCACGACGGAAGTCGTTGTGGACATCACAATGGGACGAAAACGAACAAAGATGGATTCAACACAAGCTTCAACCAATTCAATGCCTTCCCGTCTTGCTCCATTAATGAAATCAATCAACACGATGGCATTGTTCACCACGTTTCCAGCTAAAATCAAAACCCCCAAAAGCGAAATAATGCTAATGGCCGTATGAGTTAATAAAAGCGCAAGGGCAACGCCGATTAAAGAAAGAGGGACGGTAAACATGATGATCAAAGGATGGAGGAATGACTCAAACTGAGCGGCCATGATCATGTAATTCAGAATCAGCGCAAGCGCAATCGCAAAACCAATGAGGCGAAACGACTCGCGTACTTCTTTGGCTTTTCCGGTTAAGTCAACCGTGTAGTCTTTTGGAAGCTCAAGTGCGTCTAGTTCTTTAGAAAACTTGGTCAAAACGTTTTTCTCTTTAAAACCTTTTTCAATCGCGGCGGTTACTAAAACAGTTCGAATTTGATCTTTGCGGCGAATTTCACTCGGCCCATACCCTTGTTTGATAGCTCCTACTTCCTTAAGCTGTACGGGCACTTCAAGCGCATTGCTGTAAACGAGAAGATTGCCAATTTGACTGATGTCTTTTCTGTCTTTTTCCTCAAGGCGTACCCGCACGTCAATTTCTCTGCCCGCTTCCTTGAAGGTTGTGGCAACGGCGCCTTCGATTCCCGCCTTCATCGTAAGAGAAATGTCGCGCGCTGAAATGGCAAAAAGAGCTCCTTTGCGGCGGTCGATTTCCACTTTCGTTTCAGGGGAAGGCTCACCAATATCATTCAGAACTTCGGTAATCCCGGGAATAGACAACGCCGCTTTCTCAATCCGTCTTGCCAGTTTTGTCAGCTCCTCCAAATCATAACCTTTAATTTCCACGACAATTGGTTTTCCGCCTGCTTGTGCAAAATCAAACTCGCTTTCCTGAAGCACAAACTCAATCTCTGCTTTTTGAAGCTTATGCGGCTCAAGCCTTTTTTTAATATCAGAAACTATCTCGGCGGATGAGTGCTTTCTTTTCTCCTTAAGCCCGACGAGGACAAGTGCTTGATATGGGCGCAGCGTTTCCACGGTAATCTCGCCCCCTTTAGATGAAGAAGATGAACCGATCGTTACTGTAACGTTTTCCACTTCCTTGACAGCCCGCGCTTCCTGTTCAATCGTGCTGACAATTTCATCCGTAGCTTCAATAGTGCTCCCCACAGGCAAGTTGACATGGATTAAAAATTGTCCTTGGTCCACTTTCGGAAGAACTTCGGTATCCAAGGAGCGAAAAATCAGCAAACTGAGCAAGAAAGAAAGGACACCAATGCCAATGATGCTGAGAAAAACTTGGTTTTGGCCTTTTGGATTTAAGGACGCAAAATAAGCTTTCGCCTTGTTTTTCATTGTCTCCATCGAAACAGCCGCCTTAGGCGCTTTGGATTCCTTTTTCGCTGAAAGTGGAACATACGTAAGAAGCATTGGAACAAGCCCAACGGATACGAACGTCGCGATAATCTGAGAATGAATAACGGCCCAAGAAAGGTCTTTAAATAATTGACCGGCCACGCCGGGAATCAAAAGGATCATCGGCAGAAAGACGGCGATGGTGGTTAAATTGGAAGTCACAACGGGCCAAAACACTTCTTCAGCGCCTTTAATGGCAGAATCCACTAAAGATTTTCCTTGCTCGCGCAATCGGAAAATATTTTCAATCACAACGATGCTGGTATCCACAATCATTCCTGTTCCTAAAGCAAGGCCGCCCAATGACATTGTATTGAGCGTGATCCCTTGCAGTTGGAACAGGAAAAAAACACCGATTGTGGTAATTGGAATTCCGATCGCAACGATTAAAGGGCTGGCCCAATTTCCAAAGAAAGGTACCAGACAAAGCATTGCGATCACACCGCCCGCAACGGCAGCATCTCGAACGCTTTTAATGGATTCCTTAATGAAAATTGAATGATCATAAATGAGTTCCACATGAAGACCTCTCGCTTCAATATCTTCTTTTAAAAACTGGAGCTCTCTCTTAACCCGTTCAACCACCTTAACCGTATTGGCCGAACCTTGCTTTTGAATGGCGATTGAAATATTCTCTTTTCCGTTATAGCGCGAAATGGACGTCCGTTCATGAAACCCGTCTTTGACCGCTCCAACATCTCTCACCATCACCAACCGCTTATCCGGAACACCGCGTTCACGCTCTTGTCGAAGCGTATCCAAAGTTTCACGGGCACCCTTAGTGCCTTGCTCCAGAAAAGTGTCGGCATGTTGCTGAAATTTTTTCTTTACATCGGTTGTGATCACGGTATAGCCGATTTCCGGAACGGATCGAAATTCACCTACGGTGCGAATCAAATATTCATAAAGTCCTTTTTTAATGCTGCCGGCCGGGTACGAAATATTAGAGCGGTCAATGGCGTCAATGACATCCAAAATCGAAACGCGGGCATTCTGTAATCTTCCTTGGTCCAATTCCACTTGGATCTCACGGTCTAATCCCCCGGAAATTGAAGCGGACGCAACGCCTTCCACCTTTTCAATATTTTCCTTTAAGATTTTCTCCGATAAAAGTTTTAAGTCCGCGGGCGACATTTTCCCCGTTACGGAAAGAATCATGACCGGCCTGGACAGCGGATCAAATTTCAAAACCATAGGGTCGCCTGATTCTTTTGGGAGTCGTTCCTTCACCAAGTCAATTTTTTCGCGGACGGCCAAAGCGGCAAATTCAATATTTTCATTCCACCCAAAGGAAGCAAAAATAGTGCTTTTACCCTCTTGGGAAACGGATTTGAGTTCCCGAAGGCCGCTGGTTGCGCTGATCGCCTCCTCCAACGGGCGGGTGATCAGAGTTTCGATTTCTTCAGGTGCGGCGTTTACATACTCGGTGACAATGGTAATCTGCGGAAAGGTAAGAGGAGGGAATAACTCCTTTTGAATCGACAAGACTGAAATAGCTCCAAGGAAAACGACAGCGGCTGAAGCCATCACAGTCGTTACGCGCTGTTGAATCGCTAAACGTGGAAGGCTCATCCCGTTAGAGCTCCAAATATCGTTAAGTTTGACATGGACGGTTGTTGCCCGATTTTAACTGCGTGCATTTTAGAATAATTCCTTTAAATTCCGAGCTCTAACGGGATCATCTTGCGCTGCCTATTTGAAAGGATACAATAAGAATGCTAGGAGAGCTACGAGGAGAGGTGCGGACAGAACGATTCACCCATTGACGCAGCGCCAAAAGGTGGAGAATCATACATTACAGCTCCGCTTCTTGCGTTTCGATGATCTTTACTTTAGCCCCTTCTTCCAAACGCTCAAGACCCGAAACTGCGACCAAATCACCTTCACGAAGGCCTGAGTCAATTTGTGCATAATCCACACGGGCATATCCTACAACCACCGGTGTCTTGACCGCTTTTTTATCTTCACTATGAATCACATATACAAATTGCTCATGTTCCTTTCCCTGAAGCGCGTCGTTGGGCACCACCAAAGTATTTTTCTTCTGATAAAGCAAAATTTTAATCCGGGCAAACATACCGGGAAGCAGCGCTCCTTCCGGATTTTCAATCCGCACTCGGACATCAGCCGTTCGAGAGGTGCCAATGATAACGGGCGCAATGTTTTCGATCGTGCCTTCAAATACTTTATCCGAATAAGCATCGACAAATACTTTGGCATTTTGGCCAAGTGAGATTTTGTTGATTTCCCGTTCCGTAATTCCAAATTCAGCAACAACCCGTTCCAGCGACATATGGCTTCCAACCAAAGTATTTTGGGTAATGGCTTCACCCTCTTCCACATGCAATTCGCCGATGGTTCCCGTACTGGGTGCGTATAAATTGGATTTTTCAAGAACCGCTTCATTGGCTTTCATTTCAAGGGTAAGCGCTTCAGCCTCATAACGCGCTTGATCGACTTCAAGTTTCACTTTATCAAGCGTTGTTTGCGGAATGGCTCCGATTTCAAAAAGTTTCTGGTGCTCTTTAAACTTTTCATCGGCAATCGCCAAACCCGTCAATGCTTTCTGCTGTTCCGCCTGAGAACGTTTCAGGCGGAGTAAAATATCATCCTGCTTCAATGAAATTAAAAGCGCTCCCGCTTCATAGCGCTCACCTTCACGATAATTGATTGCACTGATGACACCTGGAATTTCGAAACTGAGCTTAAATTCGACTCCGCCTTTGATGGTTCCTAAGGCATTTAGAGAATCTTCAAAATTAAACCGACCCACCTTGAATACTTTAACCGGAACTAAATCTTCTTCCCCTTTTGCATCCTGCTTTTTACCGACATTTTCTTTAGGGGCTGGGAAAAAAATAGCCCGAACGGTAAGAATGACGGCCAAAACAGCGATACCGATAATAATTTTTCGGACATTTTGAGGGTTGCTCAAAAAAACTTGCACGCGAGGGCGCGCATGGGCAATCCAGTTTTTTGCGATGGTGATAAAATCTTTGGCTAATTCAACAAAGAGTTTGAGGGGAGAAGTTTTGAGGCCTTTTTGTGGCGGTTCAGCAGCTGGTTCCTTGGGATCGGGCTGGTCCATTTGCATTTTTATTTAAGAACTTCAACCGCCAAATAGTCGCGGATCCCAATAGCACGATTCAGTTTGGCTTTAGATAAAAAGAAATCAGACATTGCCTTGTAAACCAAAGAACGCTCTTGGACAAAATCCATCTCTGCTTGAAGATATTCTGAGATCTGTACCTCATTGGTTTCGAGCCGGTGTTTCGCAAGCTGAGCAAGTCGGCTTCGATAACCCATCCGTTTATAAGCAGATTCAACTTGAATCATTGCTTTGTTGAAATTAAAGTAAGCTTCTTTCACTTCACGAACAACATCCCGCTCTGTTTTTTCAAGCTCCACCACCTGTTCCAGATTGCTGATTTTTGCTTCAATCATTGATGAAAATTGGCCCATATCGTCTAACAAATTAGCAGAGAGCGTATTTGATCTCGTACGCGTTCCCTGGCCGCTTAAAAATTGCGTTACGGATGGCGCATGTTGGTCATGATCATAGGCCCATTTCAATGTATTTCCTAAAAGCGGCCATGTCATTTCCATTCCAAAACGGAATTCATGGCTGTGTTTTGGTCCGCGTTTTGAATCTAAATTCTGGATAAACGCTTCCGCCAATTCTCCAAACTCAACAAGCAAATCAAATTTAGGCAACCTTTGTCCCAAAGCGACTCGATAAGCAAACTGGGTGGCCTTCAATTTTGCAGCTTCCACTTGTAAGTCCGACCGATGCTCATACGTTAACTCAATCAAACGGTCCAAATCATTTTCAAATTGCCCACCAGTATTAGACCCGCTTACCACGACACTTTGCTTGAGCGCATCGACATTCAACCCTTCCAATGAGTATAAAGCGGCAACTTCAATGGGATCTCCCGTTTCCAAATCGAGAAACTTTTGAAGTTCCAATTTCGCAATCTCAACTTCCTGCTGCGCTGTTTCTAAATCATACTGAGCTTGGCTATAGAGAGAATCTGCGTTTAACTTCTCAATTTCAGAAGTTAACTTAGCATTATATTTCTCATCTGAAATTTTCTTTTGCTGTTTCGCTTTTTCAAAAAGTCCCTCGCGGTCGTAAAGCACGTTGCGGGAGCGTTCAAATTCGAAATAAGCTTGAAAAACATCGGCAACAAGGTCTGAAATAGCTTTGTCGTATTCGCGCTTGGCGACTTCCAAATTAGCCATTTCCAAAAAGAGCGTGTTCCACAAAACGCCGCCTCGGAATACCGGAACTCGAAATTGCATTCTCCAGTTATCACTCAAAAATGAAGATCCTGAGAGCGAACCACTTTTGATGTTTCCCGTCACACCGGCTTCCGGCAAAAAGCTTCGAATCGCTTTGGCGATTCTAAACCGGGCCAATGTCATCCGGTCTTTCGCAATTTGGGCAGGGATGTAAACTTCTGTCGAACGGTTGAGGACCTCAGATAAATTCTTTTCCCTGGTCTGTAAAAACTTCTGCTTTGCGCCCACCGTTTGAGGGGTAACGATTGTTTTGATATGGCTCATGGGCAGGTGCTTGAACTGCTGATGGCGTGCTTGGCGCAAGCGGCCAACTTCCTGAGTAATCCATTGTGCCTGATCTGGCCCCACCTCCCCCTCAATCACGTTTTGAGGAGCCAAAGAGGGATCTACCGTAATGAGCGCCTCAAGAATCGCTTGATCGCGATCTTCTTCGATTTGATGTTCGCCTTTGGTGGAACCATTGGAATCTTCTGGTGTGGCCGCTTGAGTAAAATTGGGAATGCCGAGTGACACCACTAATAACCACGCCAGTGTCTTGCCATGCCTTAACTTGATCATTCGAACTGGAATCTCCTGTGGGTTAGTACAATCACGAGAAAATTATAATAAATCGTAGAATTGAAGTCAACATATGTCCTTATAGTATCGGCACTTTCGTCAGGGGGCTAAATATTTTCTAGTTCATATTTGTGGTGCCCATTTTTGATTATAGCGTGGAGGGGCGCGTAAGAAAGGAAGGCGCGGTCACTAAAAGGAAGGTACTTTCTTTAAAGTGAGGATTGTGATACGAATGAGGAAAACAGCCGTCAAAAAAGGCATAGTTCCCTTCGCGAACCAACTGATCCTTGCCGTCAAAAGAAATCGATAATTTCCCCATAATGACTTGGACAAAGATCATTCCTGAAGTCGGCAGTACACGATGTTCCACGCGCGTCTCCCCTTTGACAATCACTTTGCCCACAAAAACACTGGGAACCAATGGCGTGTAGCATACAATCCGCAGTCCGTCTTTTGGAAACTCAAGGATATGCTGCCCTTTCTGATTTCCTCCCATAAAGACCCGTTCCGAATCCGAATAGGCTTCGGAAAAAAGCGCTGCTACTGAAATGCCTAGCGTTTTTGCGATCGAAGAAAGATTCTTCAGAGAAGGTGAAGCGATCCTCCCCTTTTCGATGGCATTGAGTGTCCCGGGGTTGATGCCGGAGCGCCGTGCCAATTCAATCGCTCTCCATCCCAATAAGTTCCGCCGAGATCGAATTGCTTCACCTGGAGAAACCTCTAATTGTTTTTTCTC
>Ga0155842_138_pt9 | contig 13624 bp, 11 predicted proteins | sample RifCSPlowO2_01_FD_107496 | JGI IMG/M metagenome (GOLD analysis project Ga0155842, IMG submission 107496) | Omnitrophica bacterium RIFCSPLOWO2_01_FULL_45_10b | reverse complement strand
TTCGGTTTAAGTGCGTTTAGCATCCCGGCCCTCTTTCTTTTTTGGGCCAGCTGCTTTTTTCTCCAAAAAGTACCGCAGAAAAAATGGATCGAAATCGTAGGAATCGGAATTTCTTTGCTTGCCGTATCAAGTTTGTTTGCTTTATTAACCGCTTCAACTTGGAAGATGAAAGCGGGAGGCGTTTTGGGATATTTTATCGCCGGTAATTTAGAGAAATATTTCGGAGTGATCGGCGGTCTTATTATTTCAATTTGTTGTTTGGCGTTATCGCTCATTTTGGCAACTGATTTTTTGCTTTATCCTTTGTTTGAACGCGGATTTGAAAAAACACAAAAATCTTGGGCCCGCGTTACGGGCGTTTTTGAATGGGTAAGGAATCTGTTCTCATTTTTTAAACGAAGTCCAAACGAAAATCAATTATCAAAAGGATCTAATTTTACAAAATTTGAATCGCCAAGAGTAAGAACTTATAACCCTTTAACTAAAACAATTTCAGATTCGAATCAGACGCGCGAGTTTAAGAGAGCCGAAGAAGAGAAAGAGTCTATTTTTAAAGAAGCACTTGAACAAGCAATTAAAATTAAAAAGGTCAAGGAATTGCCAGCGGCTTTAAATTCTGCGCCTGCGGCGAAGAAAAAACAGACGCAAGAAAATTCGCTGCTTTCATCCGAGCAAGTAACCTTTAAGCCTGAAGCACCTCAAACACAAATTGCGTATCAATTTCCATCCCACGATCTTTTAAAACCGCCTTCAATAAAACCGGCGGCCATTCAAGATGATCTTCACGGGAATTCTAGGATTTTGGAAGAGACGCTTCGCGATTTTGGAATCGAAGTCAAGGTGCTCGAGATCGAACAGGGCCCCGTCATTACGCGCTATGAGCTTCTGCCTGCTCCGGGAGTCAAGGTGAGCAGCATTGTCAGCCTCGGCGATGATTTAGCATTGGCGCTTAAAGCAACAAGCATCCGCTTTATTAGCCCCATTCCCGGAAAATCAGCGATTGGAATTGAAATTCCAAATTCATCAACCAGTGTCGTTTTTTTGCGCGAACTTTTGGAATCAAGTGAATATCAAACGAGCAAGTGCCAACTCCCACTTTTATTAGGTAAGGACACAAGCGGGCAAGCCATGATCGCCGATTTAGCCGAAATGCCGCATCTTTTGATTGCAGGGGCAACCGGGAGCGGCAAAACCGTTTGTGTTAATTCGATTATTGCGGGGTTACTTTTTTCAAAATCACCTGAGGAATTGAAATTTGTGATGGTGGACCCAAAAATGGTGGAACTTAGCACCTACAAAGACATACCTCACATGCTCACTCCGGTGGTGACCGATGTCCGGAAAGCGGCCGGCACTTTAAATTGGCTTGTGACAGAAATGGAACGGCGCTTTAAGATTTTTTCTGTTTGTGGCACTCGAAATATTCAAGCGTTCAATACCAGGAAACCAAACGCGAATTCCGGCGATGAATTAGAGAAAAGACAGGACATTCCGAAGCGCCTTCCGTACATCATTCTGGTCATTGACGAACTTGCCGATTTGATGATGGTGGCGCAGGAGAAAGTGGAAAATGCAATTACTCGATTGGCGCAACTTTCGCGCGCCGTTGGAATTCATTTGATTTTAGCAACCCAACGCCCTTCGGTTGATGTGATTACCGGAGTGATCAAAGCAAACTTCCCGGCACGGATTTCATTTAAAGTAGCCGCAAAAGTGGATTCCCGGACGGTTTTGGATATTAACGGCGCGGACAAACTTTTAGGGAAGGGTGATATGCTGTTTTTAAAGCCCGGAGAACCCAAACCAACCCGCGGGCAGGCAACTTATATTTCCGATGAGGAGATCAGTAAAGCAGTTGAATTCATCAAAGCACAGCAAGGGCCTCAATATTTGGAAGAAATCGAAGCTGTTTCGGATGGTAAATCATTAATCCGTCCGATGGAAAAAGATGAAATGTATGATGATGCAGTTCGCGTGGTCTTGGAAACCCGTCAGGCTTCCGTTTCTGTACTTCAAAGAAAACTAAGGCTTGGTTATGGACGTGCCGCTCGGATTATGGATATGATGGAACAAGAAGAAATTGTCGGCCCTTTTCAAGGTTCCAAACCACGGGAAATTCTTGTCGATCGAATTGAGGAGGTCAGTGAATCATCCGCTGTTGATTCATGAAGAAAGCTTTAGTTTTTCGCCATGTTTCCCATGAAGGATTGGGAACGCTGGAGTCTTTCCTAAAACGTTCTAAAATCGCAATTGAATATTGCGATCTTTTTTCAAATCAACCCGTCCCAAAGTCATCCGCTGGTTACGATTTCATTATTTCGATGGGCGGCCCGATGAATGTGGATGAGACAGATCGTTTCCCATTTTTGTTGGCCGAGCGGAAATTCATTTCCGAAGCAATTCAATCCGGAAAACCAGTACTTGGTATTTGTCTTGGCGCTCAAATGATTGCGCGTGCTTTGGGTGCGTCAGTTTATCTGGGAACGCAAAAGGAGATTGGCTGGTATTCCATTCAATTAACCGAAGCAGGCCAAAAAGATCATGCCTTTCAAGGAATCACCGGCTCTCATCCAACGGTATTTCAATGGCATGGCGATACGTTTGATTTGCCGTATGGCGCCATGCTTCTTGCTTCTTCGGATTTATTTCCCCATCAAGCCTTTCAATTCAAAGGGATTGCGTACGCATTTCAATTTCATATTGAAATGACTCGCGAAATGATTTTAGATTGGCTCACAAAAGGTGAAGAAGAATTCAAATCAAAAAGGGCGGCTGGCATTTCAAAAGATGCAATCATACGAGATATTGAAAAGTATCAGCCCCGTTTGCATCGTTTCGCCGACGCGGTTTTCCAAGAATTCTTTTTACAATCCGCGGTGAATTCGAATCACTAAAATGAAGCAAAATTTGATGAGCGCTCAATCAAAGAAAGATAAGCGAGTGTCCGTCGGCATGCTTTCTCTTGGATGCCCCAAGACGCTCGTGGATAGCGAACTTGTTTTAGGGCTTCTTAAAAAAGATCGTTATCAGATTGCTGAAAATGTTACCGATTGCGATATCGCGCTGATTAACACATGTTCCTTTATTAATGAAGCGAAGCAGCAGTCCATTGACCATATTTTAAATCTCGCAGAACTAAAAAAAGAAGGGCGAATCAAAGGTCTCGTTGTATTAGGCTGTCTGGTTCAACGATATCAAAAGGAGCTGGAGCAGGAGCTTGGCGAGGTAGACGCGTTTGTCGGAACGGGAGATTACGAGGCGCTTAATTCCGTTTTAGACCAAGTGGTTCAAAAAAAGCGGATTTCTCGCGTTGGTACCCAGCCTGGTTTTCTTTATACCGCCGCCATCGAAAGAATCCCGTTAACTCCGCTCTATACGCGTTATCTCAAGATCTCGGAAGGATGCGATCATATTTGCTCTTTTTGTACCATTCCGAGCTTTCGGGGCAAACATCGCTCGCGCGCTTTGGATGATGTGGTCCGTGAAGCTCAGCGCCTTGTTGAACAAGAAGGGGCGCGCGAACTGGTTCTAACGGGTCAAGACACAACCTATTTCGGCCGCGATACAGAAGGAAAGTACTTGCTTTCAGATTTGCTTACGGAACTCAATACCATCCAAGGCATCAGGTGGATTCGATTGCTGTATGCCTATCCGAGCTGCGTAGACAATCGTTTGATAGACACCATCGGATCCTTAGATAAAGTGTGTCATTATTTAGATATGCCGCTTCAACACATTAGCGATCCAATCTTAAAAAGCATGAGACGCGGAATGACCAAAAAATCAACTTATGCACTCATTGGCAAATTGCGCTCAAGAATTCCGGATCTTGCCATTCGCACCACGTTTATTACCGGTTATCCCGGAGAAGGAGAGAGAGAATTTCAGGAGCTTCTTGAATTTATGGAAGAGGCTCATTTCGAGCGTCTTGGAATGTTTACTTATTCGCAGGAGGAAGGCTCACATGCCGCTGGGTTACCGGGTCAAATCGCAGAACCGGTTAAGGAAAAGCGCTTTCATCAAGCGATGACGCTTCAGCAAAAGATATCAAAAGACAATAATGAAAAATTGATTGGAAAGACCTTCGCCGTGCTCATTGAAGGGAGGGAAACGAAAAATCCATCTGTTTTCCGCGGGCGAAGTTACATGGATGCCCCCGAGGTTGATGGTTTGGTTTATGTTCAGGTTCCGCCGAAAGTTGTTTTACCAGAAGGAAATTTCGTGTTGGCAAAAGTGACAGGGGCTCAAGAATATGACCTTCAAGCCTCTTACATCAAATCACAACAGGGTAAATGATTACCCCCAATCAGTTAACCATTTTTCGAATCCTTCTTGCCGTCGCATGCCCTTTTATTTTAATTTCAAATCGCTCTTTTCTTTCTGAATTTATCGTTTTGATTGCGTTTACCGTTGCGTGCATTACGGACTGGTGGGACGGATATTTAGCGCGGAAGAAATCCATGGTTACCGCGATCGGAAAAATCGCGGATCCAATCGCGGATAAATTATTAATTCTTGGTTTAATGACCGTATTTGCTATATTGGAACTGTATGCATTTGAATGGGTTATCGTGATCTTCATCCGTGAAATTACCGTTACGTTCGCCAGACTTGTTTACTTGAAAAAAGGGAACGTCCTTCCTGCGGAATGGGCTGGTAAAGTCAAAATCGGATTTCAAATCACTTCCGTCTATCTCACCTTGCTATTCCTACTTGCTTTTGACAGCCATCTTTTCTTTAAAGACGAACCCTTTGTTTTGTTTGCTTTTCAAAGCGCTCATTATTTAGGAATTTTCTTCGCCACAGTTCTTACCGTCATATCGGGGGCCATGTTTTTTAAACGTTTACGTGAGGCATGATTTCGCGTATCGCACACTGGATTGCTATTTGCGGTCCGATTGGCCGCGCGAAATTTGCACCGGGATCTTTAGGAAGCCTCATCGGTGTTTTCTTGGCCATGCTGATGGGGCAGCATCACGTATTATTCATTGCTGCAACAGTTTTGGTATTGGTTGTGGGTATCTGGGCCAGCGAAGTGACGGCGCGGGATTTTAAGCTGCATGACCCGCCTTTTGTAGTGATTGATGAAGTATGCGGAATGATGATTAGTTTGTTGTTTATGCCGATCACCGGGTGGACGCTTCTTTTTGGATTTATCGGATTTCGTATTTTTGATATTTTGAAGCCGCCGCCTTTACGCCTGTTGGAACGTTTGCCAAAAGGCTTTGGCATCGTTTTGGATGACGTTGGAGCCGGGATTTATACGAACCTCGCATTACAAATGGTTATTCGCTATGCCCAGCTGTGAATTAGTTACCATTGGCTCTGAACTTTTAAATGGCAGTGTTTTGAATACCAACGCTCAATTTTTGGCGAGGAAAATCACAGCGTTAAGCATTGAAGTTGCCTATCAAGTAAGTTGCAAGGACCGAGAACAGGATATTTTAGACACGCTTTCTCGTGCTTTTGAGCGTTCGGATTTAATCATCGTGACCGGAGGTTTGGGGCCAACCCCGGATGACATCACGCGGGAAGTCATTGCAAAGTTTTTCCACTGTCCCTTAAAATTTAATCCTGCCCAATACCGCCATATCCTCCATCATTTCCGCACCTTACGAAAAGTCACGCCTCTCATGACGCGCCGGGAAGCCTTTCTGCCGGAAGCCGCAAAACCTCTTCTGAATCGTTTTGGGATTGCTTTAGGCTTTTATATTGCTGCCGGCGGAAAACTCCTCATTACATTGCCCGGCGTTCCGAGAGAGCTTGTCAAAATGTATGAAACAAGAGTCGAAAAACTAATCAAAGATAAGTTTCCCGATCGGCCGAGGTTTTATTTTCTCGAAGCCCATACGGCCGGCCTTCATGAAACTCAAATTATGCGGAAGTTGGGAAAGGGATTTTTTGCGGGAAGGAAATTTGAATTCGGTATTTATCCAAAAATTGGCGAAGTAACCATTCGAGTGAAAACTCAGGAAAAGAATTTGATCCCAATTTTACACCGTGAATTAGTGAAAAAGCTCAAAGGTTCACTATACAGTTGTAAAAACGAATCCTTTTCTGCCGCCCTTGGAATGGAACTTAGAAAATGTAAAAAGACACTCGCCATCGCCGAAAGTTGTACCGGAGGGCTTTTGGCTGAACGAATTACAGATCCCCCGGGCGCCTCTCAGTATTTTAAGGGAAGCATCGTTGCTTACTCAAATCAAATCAAATTTCGGGAGCTTGGCGTGCCTATGGAATTAATTCAAAAAGAAGGGGCGGTTTCCGCCGAGGTAGCCCAAGCGATGGCGAAAGCAATTCGCATCCAATATCAGACATCCATTGGCCTTTCGATTACGGGAGTTGCAGGGCCAAGCGGCGGAACACGGTTGAAACCCATCGGACTTGTCTACATTGCTATTTCAGATTCAAAAAGAAACCGTGCCTTCCGATTTCGATTTTTGGGTGAGCGCGATAAAATAAGGCTTCAAGCAACCCAAAAAGCATTGTTTTTGCTGTGGCAATGGCTCGCGAGGGGATAAGATCTTTTCTGGCAATCGAATTATCCAAAACGCTTAAGCAGGAAGCCTTGTCCTTTGTCGAAACCATCCAAGACCAATACTCAAATTTTCGCTTCTTACCGATTGAGAATTGGCATTTAACCCTTCATTTTCTAGGCCAAATTAATCCTGACCAACTCAAAAGCCTTCAACTTGAGTTGCCAAAAGCGGTAGCGCAGATTAAGCCTTTTTCAATTTCACTTGAAGACTTAGGAGCTTTCCCGAAGAAATTCCCACGCGTTTTATGGCTGGGCGTGGCAGGTGACAGAGACGGGCTTTTGGCGTTAAAGAAGTGCCTTGACCAGATATTGAAGAAACTCCATTTTGAAATCGAAACAAGGCCTTATCATCCACACATTACGATTGCGCGATCGAAAGGAGAGTCAAAACAAACATTTTTAGCGCCCAAGCAGGAATTTGAGTCAAAAAATTTTGACAAAATCCATAGCGTTACCTTATTTCAAAGCATTTTGTCTCCGCAAGGCTCATCACATTCTCCTCTCGGGGTATTTTTATTAGGCTCTTCCTGACACCTACTTTCTAAATTTTATTAAAAACGCTTGCCCTCTGAAAAGTGAAATTATCAGCTTATATTTTCGTCTGCCCTTCCTTGAAAGCCTTACAGGTGCACGGTATACTTAATTTGATACTTACAGATAAGCTGTTAAATTGCAATGACTTAGGAGGAGCATGTGAAACGAATCGGTGAAATCCTAATTGAAAACGGAAGCCTAACGCAAGACCAATTAGGCGAAGCTTTGGATCGTCAAAAAAAGACCCCCGGGAAATTATTGGGGAAAGTCTTGATTGAATTAGGATTTGTGACAGAAGAAGACATCGTAGTGGCTCTGGCGACGCAGTTTAACGTTCCTTATCTACCCATCGGGAATTATACGCTGAACGAGGCTGCGAGCGAATTATTTCCCAAAGAACTCATTCAAAAGTATTTATGCATTCCGCTTGATCGGATTGGCAATCTACTGACTGTTGTTATGGCAGACCCGACGAATGAACAAGCCATTCAGGAAATCGAGGCCGCCACCAAATGCAAAGTACAAGCATTTGTCGCAACCACTACGGAAATTACAACCACCATTCAGCAGCACTTTCATATTGATATCTCATCGGCGCCGGAAATTGGCCAGGGCCTTTCACATTCTCCAGCACGATCCTCATCTGAGCGCAAAGCTGAAGGTCAATCTCCTCAAAAATCGTAGGAGCCTCCCATGGTTTCAGAAGTACTCAATCAACGATTATTGAACAAAATGACCAAACAGGGCCTTTTAAAAGAGGCCGATTACGAAACACTGGTCAGCGAAAAGGATAAGTCTGAGGAATCCTTCCAAGAGTTAATTCTAAAGCATCGGTTTTTGAGCGAAACGCAATTAATTTCATTTCTCTCAAACGAATTTAAATGCCCTTCGATTAACCCAAATGATTTTACCCCTGACGAAGAAGTCATTCAGCTCATTCCGGCAGTCTTTGCGTATAAGCATCACGTTCTCCCCATTGCAAGAAGCAATAATACGCTTACCGTTGCGATGGAAAATCCGGGGAATTTGGTTTTAGTCGATGACATCAAGGCTATCACTAATTTAAAAATTCAGCCGACAGTTGCGCTTTCAAAAGTGATCACAAAAGCATTGGAGCGGTATTATTCAAAGTCAGGCGTTCCAATGGAAGAGCCTACTTCAGAAGAGAGCATTCAAGAGCTGGTGCGGATCGTTCAGGAGAAGAAAGAACAAGATGTAGAGAACGATACGATGAGCCTCTTAAAGCAGGCGCAGGAAACGCCGGTGATCAAAATTGCCAATCTTTTGCTGCTGGATGCCATCAAAAGAAAATCAAGCGACCTCTTTATTGAACCCTGGGAAACCAATATTCGTGTTCGGTGCCGTGTAGACGGCCTTTTGGAAGAAATTCCTGCACCACCTAAAACGTTTGGCTCCGCTTTAGTTTCCCGCTTCAAGGTGATGAGCCAGTTAGATATTGCAGAGCGCCGCATTCCGCAGGACGGGCGGTTTAAAATCAAAGTTCAAGACCGTGAAGTAGACATCCGAGTTTCGATTTTACCGACAAGTTTTGGAGAAAAAGTATGCCTTAGAATTCTCGATAAAAAAACGCAATCGCACGACCTTGAAAAACTTGGATTCAGCCATACGGAGGCAGAACAAATCAAAATGTATTCAACAAAACCGCATGGAATGATCTTGGTAACGGGGCCTACCGGAAGCGGAAAGACCACAACCCTCTACTCCGTTTTAGCTTATTTGGATGGCCCGGACAAAAATATTACGACGGTAGAAGATCCGGTCGAATATGAAGTGAATGGCATTAATCAAGTGAATGTGAGAGAGCCGATCGGGCTGACTTTTCCAGCCGCGCTTCGTTCCATTTTGCGGCAGGACCCGGATATTATCCTGATTGGAGAAATTCGCGATTTAACCACAATGGACATTGCAATTAAAGCTGCTTTAACAGGCCATTTGGTTCTGAGTACCCTTCATACGAATGATACTACCGGTTCGATTACGCGCATGTTGAATATGGGGATTGAGCCATTTTTAATTACTTCTTCCGTGCTTATGATTTCTGCTCAGCGCTTGGTACGAAAGCTTTGTCCCAATTGCAAGACTGGGTTTAAAGCAGATCAAGAACTGATCGCTCGTCTTAATCTTGATCCCAAAAAGCCAAACACCTTTTACCGACCTGCAGGATGCTCGAAATGCCGTTCCACCGGTTATAAGGGACGTTCCGTCATTTCTGAAATTTTGGCGATGTCACCTGAAATTAAATCCTTAGTGATGAAACGTACGTCCGGTGAAGTGATTAAGCAAGCCGCTAGGCGGAACGGAATGAATACTTTGCGGGAAAGCGGTATTGAAAAAGCATTGGCAGGGGACACATCGCTCGATGAAATTTTCCGCGTGACCGCGGGCGATCAAGAACTTGAGGTGGAATAAATGCCGGGAACTTATACAGTAACCCTTAATGAGATTTTGAAGAGAACGCAAGCTGTCTCAGATGCCAGTTTTCGGCGTGCCCGAGAATTGCAAAAGACAACCGGCAAAAAACTAATCCGCATCATCGTGGATGAAGGAATGATCAGCGAAAAGGACCTTCTTCTTTTGTTAAGCACGGAGCTCAACATTCCCGTTTTGAATCTCTCTGCTTACAAAAGCGATCCCAACGTCGCTCGACTGATCCCTAAAAAAATTGCTGATCAGCATGGGATCATTCCGATTGCAAAAATAGGAAACATTATTACGCTCGCAATGGGCGATCCTTTGGATGTATCGGCCATGGACGATGTCAAAAAAATAACCCAATGCAATGTCCGCCCCGTGATCGTGTCGTATCGTGATATCCAGGCTGCAATTGAAGCTCAATATTCTGAAGAACTTAAATTAGAAGAGATTTTGGACAATCTTGATGAAAATTCAATTGAAGTGGTTAATCAATCAGAAACAGTTGAAGAAAATCACGAAACTTACGCGGCAGACGAAGCCCCCGTCATCAAAATGGTGAATTTAATTCTTCAGGAAGCGATAAAAAGTCGGGCCTCAGATATTCATTTTGAACCTTTCGCTAGTCAACTGCGGATCCGTTATCGAATTGACGGCGCTCTTCGGAACGCCTTTTCCCCTCCAAGACATATGTACAGTTCGATTTTAACTCGCATCAAGATTGTTTCAAATCTTGATATTACGGAAAAGCGCTTGCCTCAAGACGGGCGGTTTAAGGCCAGTTTTGAAAATCGTGAAATTGACTTCCGCGTCTCTCTTTTGCCTGCGCATCATGGCCAAAAAGCAGTGCTTCGTATTTTGGATCAAACAAATCTTAAAGCAGGGCTTGAAACGTTGGGATTTGCACAGCGGAGTATTCAAAAATTTCAAGAGGTCATCAAGAGACCCTATGGAATGGTTTTGGTAACGGGGCCTACCGGAAGCGGAAAATCAACCACTCTTTATACCATTTTGAGTCAGCTCAACACAAGAGAGCGCAATATTATGACCATTGAAGACCCGATTGAGTATCAGCTTCATGGAATTACACAAACTCAGGTGAATCCGGATATCGGCCTTACCTTTGTGACGGGCCTCCGCTCTCTGTTGCGGCAGAGCCCCGACATTATTTTAATTGGAGAAATTCGCGACGGGGAAACAGCAGACATAGCCGTCAAAGCGGCGTTAACAGGGCATTTGGTTTTTAGCACGCTTCATACGAATGACGCGGCCGGTGCCGTTACGCGATTGACCGATATGGGCGTGGAGCCATTTCTGATCGCTTCATCCTTAATTGCCACGACAGCTCAGCGCTTAATGCGTCGGATTTGCACTCGATGTAGAGAGGTTTGTGAAATTCCTCGTGAGGTTTTAGACCGGTTTCCTGCCGAGCAAAAATGGCTGAAGGATGCGAAGGCATATCACGGCCGCGGATGCGATTATTGCAAACATACAGGCTATCGCGGGCGATTGGGAGCTATGGAAGTTTTGCCGATTGATGAGACGATTCGGAAGTTGATTGTTGACAATAAATCAAGCGGTGAAATTGAAGCTGCCGCCCGGAAAAGCGGAATGACCGGCCTGTTTGAGGAAGCTTTAGAAGCATTTAGATCTGGACAAACAACTTTGGAAGAAGTGTTGCGCGTATCGACATTTGAAGAGTGATCACGAGGTAAAAAATGCCCGAGTTTGAATATTTAGTGAAAGATAAAGAAGGCAAAAATTTAAGCGGGAAGCGGGAAGCAGGCAATGTTAATGATATTGTTTCTGCGCTTCGTCAGCAAGGGTATCTGATTATCCGAGTGACCGAAGTAAAAGCAAAGATGTCACTTTTTTCGAAAAATATTTTCAGTACCAAACGAGGCGGAAAAATAAAAGCGGATGAGCTCGTTGTTTTTTCGAGACAACTCGCCACGATGGTGGAAGCAGGCGTGCCCTTGGTCCAGGCGCTCACAATTTTAGCGGAGCAAGTTGAAAACTCATCGTTAAAGTATGTTACCAGCTCTCTTCATGACGACGTCGAAAGCGGAAAAAGTTTATCCGAAGCCTTAGAGAAACATAAAAAAGTATTTTCGAACCTCTTTGTGAGCATGGTAAAAGCGGGCGAATCCAGCGGAAGCCTTCAGGAAATTTTGGACCGGCTTGCCAGTTACATTGAGAAAACCAATACGTTGCAGAAAAAAATTAAATCGGCTTTAGTTTATCCTATGGTTGTTGGAATCATGGCTCTTGTCATTACGTTTGCAATGATGACTTGGGTAATCCCGCAGTTTGCAGGTATTTTTAAATCGTTAAATGCCCCTCTTCCTGTGCCGACGCTGCTTCTTATCGGCGCAAGCGATTTTCTGAGAAACAATCTCATTTTAGTTCTGGGCGCAACCGCTACTTTCATTTTTCTCATTCTTAGATTTATTAATACCAAACAGGGGCGACTATGGTTTGATTCCCTTAAGTTAAACCTTCCTGTATTTGGCCCTCTTTTTATGAAGGTAGCCGTGAGCAAATTTTCGAGAACTTTATCCACCCTGGTAAAAAGCGGTGTTCCCATTTTGAGCGCTTTGGAAATTGTAGGGAAAACAGCGGGAAATCAAGTGATTGAACGAATGGTGGCAGACGTTCGCAATTCCATCAAAGAAGGCGAAAGCATCTCCGCTCCACTTTTAAAGAAGAAAATTTTCCCACCGATGGTTGTCCGGATGATTGCTGTTGGCGAGGAGACAGGTGAGCTGGATAAGATGCTTTCAAAAATTTCTGATTTTTATGACGTTCAAGTTGATACTTCCGTAGATGGCCTTACCTCGATGATCGAACCATTGGTGATCGCCTTTTTAGGTATTGTGATAGGAGGCATTGTTGTCGCTATGTTTTTACCGATTTTGACACTGACCCAAGCGATCAAATAAAAATTATGCCAACGAATATTTTACTCAAGCGGTTTAGAGTTTTAATCATTTCAAGGCTTTTTCTCGCGGCCTTTCTTTTGTTCTATGCCCAGTTTGTTTTTCCGGCTGAGGGCATTACTTTTTATGCGACGATCGCAAGCATTTCGGTGCTGAGTATTTTTTATATTTTTTGGTTAATCTGGGGCCGATATTTAAAGCTTTTTGGATATGTTCAGATTGCCTGTGATCTTATTTTGGAAAGCATCCTCATTTATTACACCGGCGGCGCTGATAGTTTGTTTGCCACCATTTATGTTTTGTCCATTCTAAGCGCGGGCCCCATCATCTCTCCGCTAGCCAGCTTTTATGTCGCGACAGGCAGCAGTATTTGCTTTATTGCTACTGTACTTCTTTTGTCTTCCGGTTGGGCCTTTCCCGGCCTGTCTGCTCCTGCCACTTATTACGTCACTCGATGGGATCCCGTCTACGTGTTTTATGCGACTTATGTTCGGATCACTGTTTTTTATTTGGTCGCTGTTTTGACTTATTATTTCTCTCAAATGATCAAGCAGCTTGAAGGGAAGATGAAAACACAGGAGCGCCTTGTGTTTCTGGGAGAAGTTGTTTCAAGCATTGCGCATGAAATTCGCAATCCATTAGCCTCGATTAGCGGTTGTGCCGAACTTCTCAAGAAACAACTCAATTCGAAGTTGAGTGATCGAGATCAGCGCTTGATGTCTGCCATCGTTGACGAATCCGACAGAATTAACCGGATTTTTAGTAACCTTTTGGATTATTCACGTCTTCCGGAACTTCAAATCGAGGAAATAGATGTAGAACCATATCTCGATCAAATTTTTATGTTGATGCAGCATCAAAAAAGTTTTAAGGCGACCGTGAAAATAGAAACTTTGTACAAAGGCAAAAATATAAAAATGCGCGTTGACCCTGAATATTTAAAACAAGTCTTTATGAATATTATTTCGAATGCGTTTGAAGCGATGGCGAACGGCGGGTGTTTGAAGGTGACGAGCAGCGCAAATCATGCTTATATCTTGATTGGCGTGGAAGATACAGGATGTGGGATGGATAAAAAAACGCTGAAATCTATTTTCATCCCTTTCAAGACCACCAAACGTGACGGAACAGGGCTTGGATTAGCTCAGGCTCATAAGATTGTCAGTCAGCATGGCGGTAA
>Ga0155842_162_pt2 | contig 13678 bp, 8 predicted proteins | sample RifCSPlowO2_01_FD_107496 | JGI IMG/M metagenome (GOLD analysis project Ga0155842, IMG submission 107496) | Omnitrophica bacterium RIFCSPLOWO2_01_FULL_45_10b | reverse complement strand
GCTTGGGATTCTTTTCATTGCGTTTATTTCACGGGGTACAAAGCTATAAACTGCTGCAAGAACACCATCGAAACGATTTTGAATCAGCCTGATTCGCTCTCCATGTTTCAGATCGCCAAACACCGTAATCTCACCAAATAAATTGCGCAGAAAATCGACAAATTTAATATCCCGTTCCCATGTGAGATATGAGGCTCTATTGACGTGCGCTTCAAGTGTGTTAGCCAATTCTTCTGCTGTATTCAACCATTGATCTTGATCTGACTTTTCAAGATCAGAAATCATACGGTTGGCCAATGCTCTTAAATCATCAGGCATCGGTGTCTCTTGAATGGATTGCTTATAGGCACCAATGCGCTCCTGAATAAAATCGGCGAGCGCCGGATGCCTCTTGCGAGCTATTTCTCGACGTTTTTCTACTTCCTTCGCCTTAGTCCAAAGTTTCGGATGGCCCTTAAGCGGCGGTTCTCGAATAGCTACACGCACTGATTCCACTAACTGTGAGGTTGTATATAATTTTTGATACCTATCAGATTCCCCACGCAACGTGTATGCGATGGTTTTCACTCCGATGGGCTGCCCCTGCTTCTTTGCAACATCATCCAAAACACTTAATACGTCTCGCTCTAAGATTCGGGTCTTTTCACTGACAGCGCCTTTCTTCTTCTGAATATTTTTGCTGTCGCGCAGCTCGGAGCGGGGTAATTCACCAATCAAGCGGTCGATTACTGTTACTGTAGGCCATCCAAAGCCAGGCGTATCAGCTGTGTAATAGCCCTTTATTTTTTCGAGAACGGGTGCAAAGGCTGACCCTTGATTTTGATCGAAAAAGTCTATGTTTTTAATCGCTGCAAAGAGACTCTCTTCGGGAGGAAACATTTCGGGGCTCAACAGTTCTATAGATATCTCTTCGAGAATTAAATAGCGGATATCGTCGCTTTTTGTGGAAAGCTCCTCGAGCAGCCCAATATAGTGACTCTTAACCGCTAAAACAATCACCGCTCGAATTAAAAAATAGTAGGACAGCAAGCTTAAATTCTTGTCTTCGTGTTGATTTTCAATTTCAATAGACCAAGACTTCAACGCTCCTTCTGGATCTTGCAGGGAGCGGTCCGCAAGAACATGGCCTAACGCTAAAAAGATAACCGTGTCTATCTTCCAAAAATTGGTAGAATCGGATAGCAGTTCGTCAGAAGCGCGCACGCTTGCAATTTCTCGAACGCGGCGCAAAATTAAAGCATCCGCATTTTTGGCAAAACTATATGAAAATGCGAGAAATACTATCCTGAGATCTTTCACAAACGCACGCAATTGATAAAAATAATTGTAAACCGTGAAATAGAGCTCATCTTTCTCAGGGCCACCCGTAATTTCTGCGGCGTCTTCCGTCATGGCGGGCCCCAATTGTTCATAGATGTGGCGCATAGAAGCATCAAACGGTGTGTCTTGAGGCAATCTGGGCCAAAAAGGGCCAAGAAGCCTCTTAATGGCAATCTCCTTAATATTTTTTCGAAGCAGTAGTGAATATAATGACGCCAACAAAAAGCCTCCGTTTCCATCCGATATAAAATGGGTCTCAAGTTTATCTTGAAACGCAGACCAATCTTCATGATCAATAAGCCCGCCGAATTGTGCTTCAACTATTTGACTGAGATGGCGCCGGAAAGTTTGTAGAAAGATGTATCCTGAATCCCTCAGCAGAAACAAATGCTTAAAAGAAAAATCTCCGCTCGTTATCAATTGATTGTACTTCTGGCTTAAAGCGCCAAGATCTAATGCTGGGCGTTCCCCTTTAGGTGCTGTTATCTGATTTAATTCGGTTCCAATTTTTTCGAAAGCTGCGGCGTCTTCATTTTGAAATGCCCGCATAATTTCTTCTGAATCCATTCCAATCGTCCGCAGCTCAGCGCGGAAATTTTTAACGGATGGTTTTTCTAGACGCTCTACGCTACCCGCTATACGCTCAACTGATGTAACATCCCATTTTACAGACGGCTCAAACTTGGGGAGTGTTCCGGTTCTTAAGAATTCGCGAACTTCGGCGCGGACGGGGGTTGGCACATGCAAAACCAGCGTCTGATTGGCGCCGATTTGGACGACGGCAGCGGGCTTGGTTTGCCCGGCGCGGGCAAGAAGCGTTGAAACATTGGGAACGGTAAGTTCTTTACGATCCACAAGGTCTTGAAGGCCTTTTGCGAACTCAGAAAGCTGGGCCTGAAAACGGCGCCATACTTCTTCGCCCTCGCTCACATGTAATTTTTTAAGTTCTTCTTCAAATCCATCCGGATTTTGAGCGCGCGCCTTGGCTAAAAAATCAACATAGCGCGTATAATCGCCGGAATCCGTGATTCGTTTTTTCTCGGAGAGTTTTCGAATAATTTCATCCCGCCACAATTTCAAATACGGCCCTTGCTCAGACGCCCTAAGTTCATTTAAAAGCTTCGCGGAAGAATCTTTGACAAAAGCATCGTAGAAAGTGGTTTCGAAATAGGGTTTGTACGAGAGACGGCCTTGCATCGCCTCAGAATAATTCCCAGCGCCTTCAAGGGAGTCGATGCGCGGAGCAATCACGGCATACGAAAGATTTTTCTTAAGGCATTCGGCTTCAAAGCCTTTGGTGTGAAATCCGCCGCTCACCACGATGACGGCTTTGGCCTGTTCGCGTTTGGTGAGATCAAATAAATTCTGATGAAGCGCTTGATCGCGCTTAAGAACAATTTCATAAAATTGAAGGGCGGGCTTGAATAGTTGTTCAACTCCGTCATTGCGAGACAGCGTTTCAAATGAGGTCGAAGCAATCCCTGAGATTGCGGAGCCTGTCCCGAGCCCACGAGATTGCTTCGCCCCGCTTTGCGGGGCTCGCAATGACGGGCGAGGGATCTCCTTGGGGCTCCTCGCAATGACGGTTTCGTTAAGCACGTTCAAAAGTTTGGCATATGCAACCGGATGTTCCCGATACTTTTCCCATTCATCACGGCTCAATTCCAATTTGGCGAGCTTCTCAAGCAGCCTCAATTGCTCATACTGTTCGGCTAAGTCTTTTTCTTCCGGTTTTGTCGTCAGCCTTGATCGAATATCAACAATGAATTTCTCAAGCTCCTCAAAGAGCTCGGTACCTTTGACAATCGAAAGTGTTTCGCTCTCCTTAAGAAGCGTTTTTATCTCCGGCGTCAGCGCGACTTCGTGGTTCAAAGATTGATTGGTCTCAATGAAAAATTTTAAAAAATCTCCTCCGCTTAAACGGCCGGTGACAAACGCTTGATATTGTTCATTAAACATCATCACTTTTTCTTTGCTTAAATGGTTCAGATCGTTTTTGCGAAATTCATCCGCCATTTTTTGAATGGAATTGACGAGGCCCGCAGTATTTAATTTTTCTTCTTGGTTAAGTGCGGCGAGAAGTGCTTTAAGCTGGGGAAAGTAACTCAACGATAGCGGCTGTTCGGTTGCCTTGTCATCCCCGAATGTATTAATCGGGGATCCATGTTCTTGGATTCCCGCTTCCGCGGGAATGACAGATGTGAGGTATTTGAGAATTTCAAGGAGGCGGGAATCTTCTTTCCTAAACTGCTCAACTTGCTCATGAAATTCATCAAGCGGTTTTGAATAAATTTCTTTACGCTTCAAATCGAGTTTTGACTTGGTTTCACTTAATTCCTTTAAAAAAGTTTGTTTTTTCTGAATCGCTTGCAGATAAGCGAGATAATTTTCTTCGTAGAGCTTCCAATCTTCGATTCCGAAGTAACGTATTTCTTCAGGCCCGAAAAGAGCGGCCATTTCAGCGCCGGTGAGTTCTGCGCGTTTCAAATAATCGCCGAATATTTTTTGTTTTGCTTTAGGATCTGGAAAGGTTTTGAGAAGCAGAGGATCTAACTTTCCTTCAGCGCCTTCCAGCGCAACAAGCTGAACGCCGTATTGCGCTTGGAGGTACTCAATTAATTTCTGAATATTATTCTGCGCATCCAAAACAGCGTGCGCGTCTTGAATGAAAAAAATGAAGGGGCCATTTGATTGGCCGTAATGCTGGCTTTGAATACGGCCAAATTCATTTGGAATTACAATTTCACTTGGAATGAAACTCTTTGGGGTAGAGGCAGGAGATCGGGGAGTGGGCGTTGAAGCCCGGGCAAGATCAAGATTAGTAACTAAAAAGCAAAAAGCTACCGCGAAGGCCGTGGCGCGCAACGCTTTATTTTTTATCCCTCGCATCAGAAATTCTGACGGTTTAAACCGCATAATTTTTGGCTTGCCTCTCTTTTCTCGCAATCAATGCGCTCATCTTCAATAAAGGTTTACATCTATGGAACCAAATAAAAAAATTTCCTTGTGTCGTTGAAAACAGCCGTGAATTATCTCACTTTTTTATAGAGGAAAAAGTACTTTTTTAAAAAGTTTAAAAAGTACGTAAATGTTACTACTTAATATGCCATCTGTCAAATTTAAGGGGTAATATAAGGTGTAAAAAAGTGGCAGACAAACTGCCTGTCCCCTTTTTTCATCCGTCATTGCGAGCGCAAATAATACTGTCATTCCCGCGTAAGCGGGAATCTAAGCTCTAGATCCCCGATTAAAGCATTCGGGGATGACAAATATGCTTCCTCGCAATGACGTAAGCGGCTAACCCAAAACGACTTTGATCTGATGGGGGCCTTTTGCTTTCAAAGGCTTAATCAAAGTTCCGCTTTGTTCTTTCCCATTCACAATGAGTTTCTTCACTCCGGAAGAAACGTGTTTGGGATTCTCAACCGTAATTTCATAGACAGAACTGCGGAAGGTGCGTTTTACTTTGAAGCCGTCCCATTTTTTGGGGATCACGGGATCAATCAAAAGGCCGTCGCGTACGGGACGAATGCCGAGCAAATAGTTTAAAACAACCACAGCATACCAACCGGCAGAACCCGTATACCATGTCCAACTGCCGCGGCCAAAATTCGGAGAATCGGGGCCGTCCACATTGCCGGGCGTTACATAAGGCTCGGCAAAGTAAAGATCCGGATTCAAACCCCGCTTGGCGGGATTAAAACTATCATAGACTCCAAAAGCTTTATCGCCTTCCCGCATCATGCATTCGGCTTGAATGGCCCATGTTCCGGCATGTGTATAAAGTCCGCCATTTTCACGAACCGATGGAGCATACCGCGTGATGTAACCAATGGTAGGGTCCGTTTCGTGATAGGCGGGCGTTAAAAGAAGCGGCCCGTACTCGCGGTACAGATGTTTTGCAGCTGATGCCATCGCTTCTTCCGCCCGGTCGTGATCGGCAACACCGCAAATCACAGCCCAAGTCTGACAATTCAAAAAGATTTTTCCTTGATCTTGAGTTTTACTGCCAAGAGGACGCCCGTCATCACGCGTGGCGCCAAGATACCATTCGCCGTCCCAGCCGTATTTGTTAATCGCTTTTTTAAGAGCTTCCGCACGCTTCAAATAAAGTGCCGCGCGTTTTTTATCGCCGCGCGCTTCAATGAGCGGAGCAATGCGCGTTAGAATTCCGTAAAAGAAGTGCCCCAGCCAAATGGATTCGCCTTTCCATTTGATTCCGACATGGCTTAGGCCGTCATTCCAATCGCATTCCCCGATGAGCGGAAGGCCGCGCTTTGAAAAACGCGTAAACACTTTGTCGATCGCCCGAAGCATGTGATCATACAAAGTGCCTTGAGTTACTTTTTTGGTTTTGGGATCCGGTAAAAATTTCACCTTCGTATTCAAAATGGCCAAATCGTTCGTTTCATCCAAATAATTGAGCGCAATGAAATCAAGCCACAGCAAATCATCCGAGCAATGCGTGATTGCGCCCATCGAAGTGCCGTGATGCCACCAGTGATAAACCGTGCCGTCCGGAAATTGCTGTTCGGCATGAAGCAGGATTTGCTTTCTTGCAAGTTCCGGTTTTGTCGCAAAGAAAATCTGACAGTCTTGAAGCTGATCGCGAAAACCGAAACCGCCGCTTGATTGATAATAACCGCAGCGAGCCCAAAGACGGCCGGAAATGGTTTGGTATTTCATCCAGATATTCGTCATGAAATTAAGCGCCTCATCCGGAGTTTCCACAAATGTGGGATTCACAAAAGAATCCCAAAGCGCTTTGGCCTTGTTTAATTCCTGATCGGCTACTTTCGAATCCGCATATTTTTTAACGAGCCTCTGGCTCCGTTCATGGGAGCGCGTGGCGCCGAGCGTGAACACAACGGTTTTTGATTCACCGGCTTTAAGATCCAAATCCACTTGAAGGCTTGCGATTGAATCGCCCCATTTGCCGTCGGTGTTGTTCAATTTCCCCGCTCGAACGGAAGCGGGCGCTTGAATTTCACCGTATCGGCCGAAGAAAGCTTCTTTATCTCCGTCATAGGCGACGGGCTTAACGTTGGAAGCATGAAATGCTTCAAGCGGTTTCTCGGCCATTCCGGTTGAAATAAATCCCGGGACAAGTGCCGGGCGTTTTCGGCCAAAGAGGCAGCCCATTTTTTCATCGATCTCCGTCTCAATAAATGTTTTCTGAAACTCACGATGGGTATCTCCGGCATTGCCGAGGCACCATTCAAAATAAGAAAATAAACTGATTTCCCGAGGGCGTGAACTTTCATTCTTGACCACAACTTTCCAAACTTCTACCGGTTCCTCAATGTCTACAAAAATAGTTTTCTCGATGGAAATATCATAAAGGCGGCTTTTCAAAATGGAATAACCCTGCCCATGTCGCACCTCAAAAAAATCAAAATCCGGGCAGCATGGTTTCCAAGTGGCCGACCAAAAATTGCCGCTTTCGCGATCACGGACGTAGAGATATTTGCCCCAACTGTCCTTAATCAAATCCTGCTCCCAGCGCGTGATGCGCGAGAGATTGGAATTGTCGCGCCAGGAAAATCCGGAGCCGGTTTGAGATTCAATAAGCCCGTAGTCGCCGTTACAAATCACATTCACCCACGGGCGCGGTGTATCGGGCCTTGTAATTACATATTCGCGGCCATCGGCAGTAAAATATCCATACTTACTTTCAAATTTGCGCGCCTCTTTCGCCGGGCGCTTTGTTTTTTCAGAAGTGTTTTTCTTTCGTTCCAGTAATGCCTCGTTCATTTCTTCTTTTTTCCTTTCCATATCAATTGAAATTCAAACTATTCCTTTGCTTGAAGGATCTCGTCAATTTTTGGATTGATCTTCCGAACGGCTTCCTCCGCTGTTTCTTTTCCTGATTTCAAAAGATCAAACTCAGGAGAAATAAATTTGGCTTCAATTTCTCGCCAACGCGGATGAAAGGGATCAAAAACAATGTAATTGACGGCTTCGTTTAACATTTTTTTATTGGCCGGCGGAAGCGGGCTTCCGGCCCAATGTTCTCCCGTTGCAACCGAACGAAGCGCCGGCTGCGCAAGGCCGCGCTCGGCCAATTCGCTTTGAACCGGTGCGCTCGTAAGCGCTTTCACAACTTCCCAAGCTTCGCGCGGATGTTTGGAAGAACTCAAAATTCCATACCCCGTGCCGCCGCTTCCGAAATGGCGAACTCCTTCGCGGTTTTTCGGAAACATGGCCACATCCCAACGAAACGAATATTTTGTGCGAAGCGCCGGCGTTTCCCAAATACCGGAAAGAAACATGCCGAGACGGCCGCTTGCAAACATCATGTCCACGCCCATCCCTACATTGGCTAAAGCAAGTGGCGCAGGCATGACCTGATATTTATTGATTAAATCCGAATAAAATTGAAGCCCTTCAATGGTTTTTGGATCGTCCAAAGTGCTTTTGGAGGGCGCTTTTACGTCATCTACCAAACTGCCGCCATTTCCATAAACAAAATTCTGCCAGGCCCAGCCGTAAAATCCGTATTGGATCACGCGGCCGGTTTCATCGCGTTTTGTGAGCGCTTGCGCAATCCGAAGCATATCATCCCAAGTCCAATCATCCGTTGGATAAGGAATGCCGGCTTTATCAAATAAATCTTTATTGTAAAAAACGCAGGCGAATGGAGCAACGTCCCGCGGAATGGCATACACTTCTCCGCCCATGGTGAAACGATCCATGATAGAGGCAAAGAAATCATCAAAGGAAAACTCTTTGTCGTCTTTGATAAATTGGTTAAGGCCTAAGAAAACACCCCGCGTGGCAAACGTAACAAAATAATTAACCTCGGCGGCAACGATATCGGGCGCCGCACCCCCGGCAATGCGCGTGAGAATTTTGGAATCGTAACCCGAATAAGGCGTGTGCTCAAATCTGACTTCGATATTGGGGTGCGTTTTTTGCCATGTGCTCATGGATTGCGTGATGATGTCAATTTCCTCAGGGCTTCCCCAAAAAGCCACTTTAATTTCGACGGTCGGGCCGCTGGTAGCTGGCGTTCGTGATTTTTGACCGCAGCCGGGCGAAAGCAAAAAAAGCCCTACACACAAAAAAGAAATAACGCGCTTAAAATCATTCATGTTCTAATCTTTTTTGATTTTTTGATGATTGGCCTTGAAACTGGGGTAACTGTTTTTGATGCGGGAGAAGAAACGCTACTCGTCCATACGCGTTTTTTTACGGTAACTTCAACCGTTTTTGTGAGGTAAAGATCGTAAATAATTTCATCCGGTTCAAACCATAATTTAATTTCGCGCTCGGCTTCTTCCAAACTGGTGGAAGCATGAATCACATTTTCGTAAACGCCTTTGGTTGTGATTCGGCCGTACTGGCCGCGAATGGTCACGGAATCTGCTTCTTCGGGGTTGGTAGCACCCGTTACGGCGCGCACTTTTTGAATCGCATCGGGCCCCACATAAACCATGGCCATCACTTTTTTACGCGGATGATAACCGCCCATAATGTATTTGATGACTTCTTCAAAGAAGGGTTTGTGGCGGAGCGCAGTGTAATGTTCTTCCGCAAGATCGCGGGAAACGTGCAGGCATTTTGCGGCCGCAATTTCAAGCTTGGTTTCGGAAAGCCGGGTTAAGATATTGCCGGTGAGCGACTTGGATAAGCCGTCCGGTTTAATAATAACAAGGGTTTGTTCTCGTGGAGTTTCTTTTGCCATAACTAATGACCTTTAAAAAGGTTGGAGATTATAGCACGGAAAGCTTTAAAGTCAATGAGCCTAAGGAGCGATAGGGGCAATTTCACTTCTCCTCCGGAACCGTTCGCCCCGCAAAAATTAATTCCGGATTGAGCGGGGTTCACTGCCCTCACCCTCATTGATTGCTTTATATTGAAGGTGAGGGCTGTACCAACTTCCAATAAATAATTAATCTGAGAGTTGGTGCTGTGCAAATGCCTGATTTTTCCATTACCATCGAAAAATCTAGGCATTTGAACTTCCTCCGGAGAAGGTGAAATTGCCTTTCTGTTTATATTTGGGGAAGAGGGGGAATGGCGGCGGACATCGCTTCAGGGTTTTCTCACCGACGGCGATTTCCTTAATCGCCGCGGTGCTGTCATTTTCCCGAACTCCCGTTCGGGAAAATGGCGGGTAGTCGTGGACGAAAAGCGAACCCTACAACCCCAAGAAATTCAATTACTTGTGAAAACTAAGAAATCCTGTCAGCACCGTAATTCAACGAAACTCTTACTTATTTAATAACTTTCTACGCTTTCACTCAAGATTTTCGATATAAGAATCCATTGGGTTTAAAAGATCGAATACGATGAATATTTTATCGGTCATTACGTCAAGTAGCAGCGTATTTGGCATTGCTGGATTTGAATGTATATACCAGCCTCTTGGCAATAATTCGATCTTGGTACCTATAAATTCTCCAGTTTTGTGATCATAGATATAATTAATTACAAAAAGACCCGCCTCATCTCCTCCGATTACAGGCTTCGGATTTTTTCCCTTGTTTAAAATTATCTTATAAAAATCTAAGTCGTTCTCAGTTTTATGCACAAAAGCAAATTCCTTGGATTTGTCAGCCGTTGCGTGCATAGCAAATGCATATTCTAAAAGATATTGATATTTTGATTTTGCATCATCCTTTCCTGAAAGAGAATCGACCCGAGAAAGAGCTACAAATCCTCGTTCCTTCCATACTTGAGCAATTTGTTCAGGCGTTTCAGCAAAGGCGCAACGAGTAATCATCAATACAAAAATACTGATTAATCCTATCTTCTTAATCATTGCTCACCTCTTTCAATCGTTTCTTGCTTTGTGATAATTTTAAATAATTTTCTTTGCTGATTACTCTTTTGCCGCTTTTGCGCTCCAATTCTTTTCTCGCGTTGCCCGCCACAGCACCACCCTCAAACGCTGCTTGTTTATTTTCTCCAAATCCCTGAGCGCTTTTATTAACGGCTATCTCTTTCGTTGATGCTTCGCCAAGCATTGAAAAGATAAGCTCTAGATCGGTCATATGATCCCGCAGATTTTCGCGTTTGAGTCCCTTGTGTTTCTTGTAAGCCGATGGGGTCATTTCAAAAGTCGCTTTAGAAATCTCAGCGGTCAATATTTCGTATTCCTTTTGCTCTTTTATGCCGCGCTTCTGCCACTGGTCAGTTAACTCCTCGCGGATAGCGATCCCACGCATCCGTTTTTCGATCCATTCGTCACTGTACCCTTTGGCTTTATATAATGCCCTTGTTCTTTTTGTAGCAAGCTCTGGATTTTCGATCTCCTGAATTCTCTCGTAACCGACCCGAGCTAACCATCGTTTAAACGGCTCAGCTTTCGGGGATGGAATAGACTGAATAATACGAAAAATACCTTCAGTATTGGCACAATTGAGCTTTTGATTTCCCCCTGACGTCTTAACAGAAAGGGGGGTGACAAATTGTCCCCACCCTTTGCTAAGCTCATTATCGCGCTTGCGCATCTTCTTGATATAGTCCTGAACGTTAGGCGAGTCGGTAAGCGCGGATACAACATCATTAACCACAAAAAACCATTCATTATTATGAATGGTTTTTCTGATCTCACGTTTCCGGAAAATCGCTATTTTAGTTGTGGTTATTTCTTTGTTCATGTTTCCTCACTTCAGCTCATGGCGACCCTGGCTTATTACGTGGCCAGGGCTCGCCTGAGCGTCAACAATGGCGGAGAGGCAGGCCGAAAGCTCAATGCTTTCGGCATTCCGCTCGGCCTGGATGGCCTTCGCTTCAGGATCTTTTCACCGACGGCGATTTCCTTAATCGCCGTCGGTGCTGTCATTTTCCCGAACTCCCGTTCGGGAAAATGGCGGAGAGGCAGGGATTTGAACCCTGGAGACCAATTACGGTCTACTCGCTTTCCAAGCGAGCGCACTAGGCCGGGCTATGCGACCTCTCCTAAATGAGCGCGTGACTTACGGAGCCGCAGGCGACGTCAAGTCACCCGCGCGAATTTATCCAGCGAGCCCGCGGCCTAGCGGGCGAGCAGGATTCTAAAACAGGTGTGTCAGCAGTCAGGTTTCAGTTGTCAGCAAAAAAATAAATTTGCAATTGCTTCTCCCCGACAACTGACACCCGATACCCGAAAACTATCTCTTCTCTTTCCTCAATGTCTTAAAAAATTCTTGAAGCAAAAATTTAGATTCCATTTCTAAAACACCGCTTGTGACGTTTAAACGGTGATTCAAGCGATCATCTTGCGCAATATTATACAAGCTTCCGCAAGCGCCTGCTTTTGAATCTTTCGCGGCGAAAATTAAATTTTCGCAATGTGCCGTCACAAGCGCTCCGGCGCACATGGGGCATGGCTCCACCGTTACATAAATAGAAGCTTTCTCAAGTGAGCCCCGATGATTTTCTCCGCCTTCCGAACGTAAAAAATCCGCAGCTTGCGTAATCGCAATCATTTCCGCATGAGCCGTGGGGTCATGCAGCAGCTCCATTTGATTATGCGCGCGCGCAATAATTTTTTGCCCGCCAGAGGCGGGTCCGCCTCCGGCGGAAGAAACGACCACGGCCCCAACCGGAATTTCTCCTTTGTCGAAGGCTTTCTTCGCTTCTTTTAATGCCTCGCGCATGAACGTTTCGTGAATGGATTGATCGGCCATGTAAAATTCAATTGAGATTAAGCTGGATTGGCATAAGGATCAACAGGCATTTTTTCTTTGGAATCACTCAAAACTTCCATTCCTCACTAGAAAAATCGCGATAAGCTCCTTTTTTCTCGGAACAGAGTTGGCAATCCTGATTCGGACCCGACATTAAATCTACAGCGCGTTGATTAAAATTGACAAGTTTAACTAAATACACGCGCTATTTTTTGGGAAGGCCCAAGTCTTTTGGGGGTTTGGGCCGGCGGGTTCCGGGAGGATAACTTTCCTCCTGAGTCACAGTTTTCGCCTTTTCGTAAACCTTTTCAACGGGGACGTGATCTCCGCCGTGACCGACAACAAGCGGACAGCGGCCGGTGACTTGGAACTCGTTTTCAATGTCTTTTTCCCATACAATTTTGACAGCCGGGTCCCGGCCGGGGATCGTTACATCGTTTCCGCCTTTTGGACGCCACGGCGTCTCAACCGTCCGCAGAAATTCCTTCTCAAAAAATCCGCAGGGACCCTGCGGAGGTCCTGCCGGCTGTTCGACCTGGATGACTCCCGCGGCTGGGGGTGGATTCACCACGGGCGGCTGGGGTAGTAAAGGTTTTTGGACCTGAGTTTTCTTTTTCTCTTTCTCAGCAGCCTCTCTCTCCAGAGCCGCTTTTTGCAGTTCGGCCTCCTTCTGTTTGACGGCCTCGAGCTTATCCAGAAAATCCTTTTCCAGCTCATCGCGGGGTTCAAACTTTTTCCTTTCCTTTTTTCCGTGAGGGCCCACAATCACACCGCCTTCGACCTCGATCTCAGGCCCTCCGCCTCTTTGCTCAAGCGCTTTTCTGGCCTTTTCGAACTCCTCCATGGCCTTCTTGTATTCTTCCTCAAGCTCCTTTTCCCTTGCCTTCAACTTTTCAACATCGTTTTCCAACTGCTCCCAATCAGGCGTGGCCAAAATCGATTCGCTTCCCGTGGATAAAATCTTGACAGGGATCCCCGTAAGCTGAATCGCGTCCCAAAGGTTATCGATACCGGGATCGAGCTTCTCTTTCTTCTCGGCTGTCAGCTCACCCGCTTGTCCATAAACTTTTTTCTTAAAATCCTCTTTGGTGATAGGGTTCCCCTTCAGGGTGGAGACAAAAAGCCAGGTTGTCCATTGGATAAGCGTATTCCGTTCTTCCTCTGGTCGTTTCGAATAGGGAGTCTTGTAACTCCCTTTTCGTTGCAGTTCCTCAGTGGTCTGAATGATGGTCTGCATTCCTCCAAGTTGTGTTCTCCAGTTCCGATCGAGCGTCTCCGGATCAAGGAGCGCCAACTCATCCTTGTCTTCCGGGCCCGCCGGCCGGACCCGTGCATCTAAACAGACGCCGGTCAGGGGAATGGTTTTCGTCTCACGAGGACCTAAGGTAGTTTCCACTTTTTGTGGGAGTCCATAATTTTGAACTTCGCCGGTCTTTGAAGCGAGGATCGTCGGTGGAATTCGAATGAAGAAGGCTTCTTCGGAATGATTGATGAGCGTCAAGGTGGCCACGTGGCCAATGGTTTCCGAGGTCCCAACGATTGAGAGGCTGACTTTCTCAGGATCAAGCTTTGTCGGGAAAGTGAATGCCAGCTGTTGCAATGCGTCTTTCAGCTTTTTGATTCTTTCCTTGAGCTTGTCTTTGACAGAAGATTCCGGCAGCTCCTCCACCGCTTTCTCCGCGGGTTCGATCAAGGGCGGGACTTGGCCTTTGGCTGCCTCCTCGTCTTGTTTTGCTTTA
>Ga0155842_175_pt1 | contig 13775 bp, 11 predicted proteins | sample RifCSPlowO2_01_FD_107496 | JGI IMG/M metagenome (GOLD analysis project Ga0155842, IMG submission 107496) | Omnitrophica bacterium RIFCSPLOWO2_01_FULL_45_10b | reverse complement strand
CGGTAATCCCCACCACTAATGGTTTCTGATGATTTGCGTTCATAAATGCAAATTTAAATCCAATGCAACAGCAAGAAAAATGACAACACTGACCCATGCATTCATATTGAAAAATGCCTCATTAATTTTGGCGCAGCCGAACCGCGCAACCAAACTATGTTCACGCACAATCAAGAAAAGCGCGCCGAGCCATCCGGCCCAATACCATGCGCCCATGTGAAGCGATAAGCCAAAAAATCCAAGAGCTAAGATGGTGACGCCATGCAAAATCCGGACCATTTGAAGCGTCAACCCAACTCCAAAAACAGCCGGAAACGATTGCAAACGATTGGCTTGATCAAATTCAATGTCCTGAAGCGCATAGAACATATCAAAACCGCTCACCCAGCAAGCTACGGCGATTCCCAAAAGCCACGGAATTGCAGAACCATCCGGCTGAGCAGCAAGCCAGCCGGCAATCGGAGCCATCCCTAATATGATACCCAAAACAAAATGTGAACTCCACGTAATTCTCTTTAAATACGGATAAATCCAAACCAAAGCAATGGGAATCGGCGTAAGCGCCAAACAAAGCCGATTTAAATTCGCCGCTGAAAAAACGAATACCGCGATCGAAATAAGCGTCATCGACCAAATGCGGGAACGGTGGAGCAAATTCATCAATGAAGTTCGGCTTTGAGTCCTCGGGTTTTTTTCATCAATCGATTGATCAATCAAACGATTAAGACACATTCCGCTTGTTCGAATGGCAATCATCGCAAGCGTCACCCAGGCAAAAATCTGAAACCGCGGCCGCCCGCCCTCCGCAAGAAACAAACCTAAGTACGCAAACGGCAGCGCAAATATCGAATGCTCAAATTTGATGAGTTCAAGGAACGCTTTAACTTTTTGAAACATATTATTTGTTCACCACAGCCGTCATTGCGAGCGAAGCGAAGCAATCTCTGAGATTGCTTCGTCCCGCCGCCTTCGGCGGCAGTCCTCGCAATGACGGATTATTTGGAGAATCCGTATTCGTTCCAACGTTTAGTTACCAAATCTTTAACTTCCTCGCTCATCACCATATCTTCCGGCCAAGGGCGCTGCATCCCCTCATCGGGTAGCTTGCGTGTGCAATCAATTCCGACTTTGGAGCCAAAGAAATCCTGATTGGCCGAATGATCAAGTTCATCGATCGGGCCTTCGCTAAAAACCATATCACGCTTGGGATCTACATTATTAAACGCGCGCCAAGCCACTTCCTTTAAATCTTGAATATTGCAATCGTGGTCAAATATAAGAATTGAGCGCGAAAACATCATTTGGCCCAAACCCCAAATCGCGCTGATCACTTTTCTCGCTTGATGAGGATAACTTTTTCGAATCGAAACAATAAGGCAATTATGGAAACAACCTTCCCAAGGAAGATTGATATCCACAATTTCGGGAAGTTGTTTTTGAATGACCGGAAGAAAAGTACGCTCAATCGCTTTGCCCATGTAACAGTCTTCCATCGGCGGGCGGCCTACCACAGTAGAAAGATAAATCGGATCGCGCCGATGCGTCATTGCCGTTATATGAAATACGGGGAAATCTTTGGCGCGCGAATAAAATCCGGTGTGATCGCCAAACGGCCCTTCAAGGCGCATCTCGCCTGCTTCTACGTACCCCTCAAGCACAATTTCGGCATCAGCTGGAACTTCTAAATCAATGGTTTTTCCGCGGACTAATTTGACTGATTCGCCTTTTAAAAATCCGGCGAGGGCAAATTCATCCACTCCATAAGGAAGCGGGCATGCGGCCGAAAAAAGTTGGATTGGATCTGCGCCTAATACACAGGCGACTTCAAGACGTTCGCCGCGCTTTAAGCGCCGATAATGTTCCGCACCGTCTTTATGGATCTGCCAATGCATGCCGGTCGTTCGATTATCATATACATGCATCCGATAAAGCCCTACATTGCGCTTTCCCGTTTCGGGATCGCGCGTAATGACAAGCGGAAAGGTAATGAATCGGCCGCCATCTTTGGGCCAGCATTTTTGAACGGGAAGCAAATCTAACATCGGCCCATCCGTCCTCACAACTTCTTGGCACAAACCGGATGAAACCGTTTTAGAATTAAGGCTATCGAGTTCTTTTAATTTTGGGAGAAATTGAATTTTTTCAATGAAGGTCTGTGGAGGTTTTGACTCAAGAAATTGATGAATGCGCTTGGCAGCGTCTTCGGTACTGATTACTCCGAGGAGCAGATTCATGCGCTTCTTAGAGCCAAATAAGTTAATCAGAAGCGGAAGCGGTGAATCCTTTACATTCTTAAATAGAAGCGCGGGGCCTTCTTCTTTGACGATGCGGTCGTAGATTTCCGTAATTTCAAGCTCAGGGTCAACTTCAGCCGTAATCTCCTTAAGTTCCCCGGCTTGGCGAAGAAGATCCAGGAATTGGCGTAAATCCCGGTAACGGGCTTTGGGATGAGTTGGGGCAGACAGGGTAATGCTCATCGTAAGTGCTTCATTATAATAGGGATTTCGATGGAGTGCAAGGTCAAGAATGTGAGATATGTGGCAGGGATAGCTTTTAACATGTCCATCAGAGAACCGGTATGCCATTTTCGTATTGTTCTTACTGAAGCGTTTTCGAGTTTATACCATTCATCCGCTAACCAACGATGGATAACAACATCAAAACTTACTTGTTCATCAAGTTTTTTTGCAAGCAAATTATACATTTTTATAGGTCTCCAACTGCTCACAAGACTGCTAACATTTTGTGCTAACATAAAATGCTTGGGTAGTTATAAAAAGCAAAAGAGCCGTCAGAAAGTAATTCCAACGGCCCTTTCCTTTGCAACACCAAAGCGTGATTACCTTGCACTGCTTCCGACGGCCTCCTTCATAAGGAAGTTTTCGACAGCCATGTAACACATCGCCCAAACACTTTCGGTGCGAGTCATTCGTGTTACATCCTTCGCCTCACCAAGGGCATCCACAACTGTCTTTGTGAGCCGAGGTCCCGCCACCTTGTGAAAAAATTCTATCGGCTCAAAACCCTCTTTCCAATGAAAAGCGCCATTTCTCTTTTCAATAGCGCTCCGAAATGCCGCAAACATCGGGAGTCGGATGCTTTCGGGAAAAGAATAATCAACATCACCGCCCAAGAAATGTAGCGCTTTCTTTTTACGAGGATGTTCCTTCACCCAGTTCCATTTCTTGAATTTACCGCCAGTGCTGTTATAACATTCTTGAAAATATTTCCACGTCGCATCCCATAGCCTTAACATATCCGGCAAAAGCGGGTAATATGCATCCCACCTTCCAGAATCCTTATAAGCTGCGAAGTGTTCCAGTACGGCATTCTTATGCGTTGCCATATTGTGGGGGTGTTTTTGGTCGCTAAATTCATCCACGTCAAAACAAATCAGACAAGTCAAAATATCCAAAACGGAAATGGGTTTTGAAACCAACCCCCCATCATCACCCTTCATCATTTCCGTTTCCTTGTACGCAATCAGCCCTGAATATCGCTCTTTTTTAAGGGCGTCTTGCAATTTGTTGAACGTTCCCCTCAGTTCTTCCAGAGAAGTTTGCTTAACCTGATTTGACGTGTTCCTCGCTTCGACAACATCAATAACCTGGTCCCTATCCAAACCAGTAATAATCTCTATCTTGATATACTGATTGGACAATGGTTGTTGTCCTAAAGATTCGAGATAGTGCTGAATTTGTAAAAATGTGTGACCCCCGTCGAGCAAACCATGCAGTTGTTTGTCAACAAACTCAAGGGTCAACAGATTTTTTTGGTTATCGAATTGTGCAGACTCAGCAGTGACCGTAATTCCTCGATTCATAATGAAAAACAATTCATTTTCACGTAATGAATCTCGAATGGCATCAGGTACAATGCCATGTTCCTTGGGATCACGGACATTCAGGGTTCGCCATTCTGAGAAATCAAAAACATCTTTTACGTTAACAACAGCAAAATAATTTTTGATGTTTTTTGATTCTTGAAATGGATTCGGTAGGCGTACAAAGTAGATACAACTTGCTTTGAGTAAACTCATTGTCATTCTCCTTTTTGTTCCGAAGCGTCACCGCTTAGCGAAACTCTTTTGGGGCTATTGGCTTCGCCAACATAGCCTTGATGTTAACCTAGCCCATTGACTAGGTTTGAACGTATTATAACCAACAATCTGCCAAATGCAAGCAAAAAAAACTTCTATACTTTCCTAAATTCAATCCAAGCGTTTACGTCAGACCGCTTAAATCTGACAGCCCTCCCGAAGCGATAGACCGGGAAGCCAAGGCGCCTCTCACTATCAGCTCGTAAAAATAGCCACTGCTAAGTGGTGTAGAACGGCAGAGTTCAGCCATATCAATTAGGTCACTGTCTTTTTGGAGTTTGTCTTTCTTTGGATCTCGACCAGGCATTATCTGGTTTAACAGCCGTGCTGAATAAGTAAAGAACGCTGCATGGTATTCCAATGTCTTTTTTGCTAGTGCTAACCAAATTGCTAACGGAACCAAAAACTCGGCCAACCGACTTCCGAATTACAGCTTAAAAAATGGCGGGAGCATCCCAATTTCGATTAATTGCCTTGGGAGAAATTGGGATTGTCCCGAATTTTAATGAACCAACGTTTGTTCTATTAAAGGTAATTCGGGAGCGACCCTGATTTCGATGAATGACTATGGGAGAAATCAGGGTTGTCCCGATTTTCGATAAAAAATTTAAAGGATAATCGGGAGCGACGGGACTTGCCCCTCGCTTCGCTCGGGACTATCTTCCTTCTTAGCGACAGTCATCACTTCACCTTTCTTTTTATTAATAAAGGTGATGGCGGGAGCGACGGGACTTGAACCCGCAACCCTCAGATCGACAATCTGATGCTCTAACCAGTTGAGCTACGCCCCCCTTGAAATGTGGCAAGTATAGCCAAAAAACCGGCCCTAGACAATTGATTTATAAGGAGGAGAAAAGGAGTGTTTGGCCAGAAAATAAAGTGGCCCACCGATTAAAATAATAACAAAACCGATAAATGCCTCCCGGGGAGCATGTTGAATTGTTGTCCAACACAACCAGAATGAGACCAAGGTAAAAAGAATAGGAACGAAAGGATAACCCACCATTGAAAATCCACTATGCGCGTTATTCTTGCGCCTTAAAATAAACACACTCACACCCACCAAAATAAAAAAGAGCCAAATTTCAAAAGCGTTAAAAAATAATATCTGTTCAAAATTTCCCCAAAGAACCAAAACGCAAGCCCATATTCCATTCAACACAAGTGAGCGAAGCGGCGTATGAAAACGGCTGTCAACTTTCCCCAACCACTTTAAGCGGGGAGAGTTTTGCGCTACCGAAAAAGGAATTCGCCCGCCCGTAAGAATGTTAGAATTAAGCGCTCCTAAAGAAGACATTAAAACAATGGCCGTCATGGCCAACTTACCGGTTTCACCAAAAAGTTTCTTCAAAACATCAGCGGCAATCGCTTTACTTTGAACCATTTGATCTGGGGAAAGCGCCTTTAAATAAGCTGCGTTGATTAAAAAATAAAGTCCGGTAATCATTAAACCGCTAATGATTAGAGCCCGCGGCAGCTCTTTTTTTGTATCACGAAATTCTCCCGACATAAATGTGCTTTCATGCCAGCCGCCAAACGTCCAAAGAATCGCCACCATCGCAGGCGCAAAATGCCCAACACTGCCTAAATTAATTTCTGAAACGGAAAAAAAAGACGGCGTGGGGGTTACGGCTTTAGCAAACCAAAAAATTAAGCCTGTCATCACGAGGAGGGACGCTGCTTTAAAAAAACTTAACACATGCTGAACTCTAACTCCGACGTGAACTCCTATTCCATTCACCAGCGTAAGCAGAAAAATAATTCCAAACGCTAACCATTTTTCACCCGGAAGCCCGAATGGCACGGCGCTTTTCAAATAAGCGGCAAAAATATAAGCAACCGCGGCAATCGTTGCGGCCCGATTAATCGCAAATTCCGCCCAGCCATATAAAAAGCCGACGAACTCGCCGTAGGCCTCCCGTAAAAATACATAAGTGCCCCCTGTTTCAGGAAAACGAGAAGACAATTCGGCATAACACAGCACACCTAAAATAGAAATTGCTCCGCCCAAAAGCCAGGCCAAGAGGATTAAAGAAGGTGAACCGATATATTTGGCAACCTCTGTGGGAACGCGAAAAATGCCAACGCCAATGACAATTCCAACGGTAATGGCGATGGAATCCCAGAACTTGAGCTCGCGTTTTAATTGATCTGATATCATGCAAAATGGTGGGCGGTAGAGGGCTCGAACCTCTGACCTTTCGGATGTAAGCCGAATGCTCTAACCAACTGAGCTAACCGCCCTTAAAAATTATTCGCCCTCGTCGTTAATGACGTCGATCATCTGTTTGAGACGGCCGTAGCTTCTTCGGTCAAATTTCATGACCAGGCGCGGCAAATGGGAAATTTCCGGTTCGGTCGCTTCCGCGGCAAGGGTTTTGGAAGGCTGGATCTTGCCCTTCACGATAATATCCTTAAAATCCAGATTCAATTCTTCCACCGCTTTGGGACTAAGTTTTTTCTGCAATCGAATCACCAAATTTTCTCCCACAAAACGCATCGAATGGTAAATTTTGTAAAAATCGAGGATGATTTCACATGCTTGCTGAGGATTTTTAGCAATCTGAAACAAATTCATATCTGCTTCATCAATCATTTTTTCCCTAAGAAGCGAGCGCTTGACGAACACAAGCCAAGTCCGCCAATAACTGCCGGGCCCGGTTTCTACCAACACAATCGGCCGCGGCATCATTTTTCCGGTTTGAATCAACGTCAGCGCCTCAAAACCTTCATCTAAAGTTCCGAAACCTCCCGGGAAAAGACAGATCGCATCTGATTCTTTAACGAAAATGAGTTTGCGCGTGAAAAAATATTTAAAATTAATTAATTTTCGGTCGCTGGCAATCACAGGGTTAGCCGCTTGTTCAAAAGGAAGCACGATATTGGCCCCAAAACTGGATTCGGGGCCCGCACCTTCATTGCCTGCGTGCATAATTCCGCTCGCCCCGCCGGTGATCACCATCCAACTGCTTTTGGCCATCAGTTTTCCAAATTGTTTTGCCGCCTGATATGAAGACTGGTGCTTCGGAGTCCTTGCGGAACCAAAAATACTTACTTTCCGCACCGAACGGTAAGGCCTGTAGACGCGAAAGGCCCAACGCAATTCTTTAAGCGTTGTATTTAACATCTTCAAGTCTCCCCGATCCACCTTTTCATCCTGGAGTTTCAAAACAGTGGTAATCATTTGCGTCAACAAATCAACATCTGGGGTTTGGCCGGCTTTGGCGATTAATTTTTGAATCTCGTGATTCAATTCTTCGCTTTTGAGCGCATAAGGTGTTCGTTCAGGTTTTTGTTTCATGGTTTTAATCTACCTTTTAGACATAAAAAAGGGGACGTTTTGTTTTCGTCCCCTTGTGTAGAATCTTAATAACCTATAAAGATGGTGGAGCTGGTGGGAATTGCACCCACGTCCAGTGAGACTCACACAAGCGGCTCTCCATGCTCAGGCTATAGTTTGATTTAGTTCCCGAAACTCCTACAGCCAGGATTTCCGAAAACGAGCTTTCAAAGATTTCATCTCATTCACTGAAAGCAAACAAATGAGACTATCCTTGTTGATGTCGTTTCAAAGGCCTTCAAGGCTAAAAACCCAAGAAACGTCGCTGAACCTAATTAGGCAGCGAGAGGTAGAACCATAGGCCCAAAGGACCTATTGCTCCAGCTGAGTTTGTCAGCATCTATCATTTGTGACGTGTTTTACGAGGCCTCGCCACCACCTCGGCATGCACCAACTTGCCTGATTATCCCCTGTCGATTCTAATCAGCCCCAAGCTTCCTACTAATTTTAAATTGTAGCTTGGGACAGTCATCACTTCAAATTAATAGTCTAGCGACTTATAATGAAAGTGATGGCAGCCCCAAGAGATATTAGCGTGGAGCGTTTAGCGGATAGTTTCAAACACTTACGACAAGTTTTCCTTTTTATCTATACGCTGTACGCTCTACGCTGAACGCCAATATAATAGCTCATTTCGGGCGTTTCTTCAATGCCTGCTTCATTTCCCGCTGATGGGTTTTTTCTTTAAGTACTTGGCGCTTATCGTGTTGCTTCTTTCCCTTGCCTACCCCTATTTCTAGCTTCACGACGCCACGTTTGAAATAAACGGAAAGAGCAAGACAGGTAAATCCTTTCTTGGAAATAAGGCCGGCCAGCTTCCCGATTTCCTGACTGTGAAGGAGGAGCTTACGGCTTTGAATGGGGTCAATGCGGAGAATATTTTCCGTATGGGAATAAGGGCTAATGTGCATCCCCACAACATAAACTTCCCCGCCTAAAATCCGCACATAAGCATCTTGAAGGTTTACTCTTCCTTCACGAATGGATTTTACTTCCGTTCCGCTGAGCACGATTCCGGCCTCAAACGTATCGGAAATGAAATAATTAAACCTCGCTTTTCGATTAGTAGCAATGGGATTTTGGCTCATAGGCTCAATGAAAACGAAAAATGTGCTGCCCTAATTTATATTAATATTAATTGAGAGTGGTGCTGGAGGGGGGAGTTGAACCCCCACGAGTTGCCCCACACGACTCTGAATCGTGCGCGTCTGCCAGTTTCGCCACTCCAGCAAAATGAACTTGGGCAGTACAGGACTCGAACCTGTGACCCCACGCATGTGAAGCGTGTGCTCTAACCAACTGCCCCGACTTTCATTAAAATACTTCTAGATTATTCATGAGAAGTCGGGGCTGCACTTGCCCTCCAATTAATTAAATAATGAAGGCAAGTGCTGAGCTAACTGCCATTACAACTTGGGCGCGACAGGACTCGAACCTGTGACCCCACGCATGTGAAGCGTGTGCTCTAACCAACTGAGCTACGCGCCCTATTAATTCCCTATTTATTGTTTCCCTAAATATCCCCCCGTTCGGGTGTCAACTTTGACAATCGCACCTTCGCCAATGAAGATAGGCACTTGAATTTTGAGTCCGGTTTCTAAAACGGCGGGCTTCATATTATTGGAAACCGAATCGCCTTTTACCCAAGGGGGTGACTCAGTAATCTTTAAGAACACATGATTGGGGATCTCGATCAGAATCGGATTGCCATCATGGAAATCGATCGTCACTTCGTCATTTTCTTTGAGGTAGTACTTTTTATCTCCCACAAATGTTTCCGACAAGGGAAATGAATGGTAGTCCTCTAAATCCATAAAATGATAGCCTTGCTGGTCATGGTAAAGATATTGGAACTTCTTTGATTCCAGATCTGCTTCTTCCACCTCTTCGGTCGATGAAAACCGCTGCTGGATAATTTTCCCGGTTTTAAGCGACTGAAGCGTTGCTTGAATAAAAGCGCGCTTATTACCGGGCGTGTGATGTTGAAAATCGGTCACTAAATAAATTTGCCCGCTGATGAGAACAGCGGCGCCGGGACGTAAATCATTTGCTTGCACGAAAAACCTCCATTTATGAGCGCGAGCGTTTAGTAACAGCTTTTTCTATACGCTCCATGCTATCCGCTATACGCTTACTTTAGCGTTAAAACTGACCACATTCGATTTGCTTTTTCCCCTTCTTTGCGATAAGAGGAAAACTCATTATTCATGCATGAGGTGCAAAGAAGCGAATCGTGAATTTGATGCCGTTCAATTCCTTCCGATCTTAACTCTTCAAAAATCCACCCGACCAAATCAAAATAAAAGCTGCCGCTGCGCTTGGTGACGAAATGACCGAACACATCATGAAATTCAGAACCTACTTCATAACAACATGATCGGATCGTGGGCCCTAACGCCACCACCAAATCATCCGGCTTCGAAAGAAACTGCCTCCTAAATGCCTGGACCATTTTAGAAGCTAAACGCTCGCTTGCTCCCCGCCAACCAATATGAGCCATACCAATTGCCTTGTGGCGTGGATCCAGAAAAAAAAGTGGTGCGCAATCAGCCGTACGAATGGCCAATACAGCACCCGGCGTATCCGTCATAACAGCATCGGTGCCTTTAATTTCATCCGCACGGGAGCGAGTTCCCTTACCTAGATCTTCGGGGCCGGCTTTGATGATGTTCGCCCCATGCACCTGCTCAAGAGAAACTAATTTGTCAAACGGAACATCCATCAATCGACAAAATAGCCTTCGATGAGCAATGGTGACAGCCTCTTTTATCTGCGGGAGAAAATTGATTCGAAACCGGCGTATCGAAAAAGCGGCAATTGCTTTATGCTTGCGAAAAGCTTTAAACCAATAACACTTGCTCCGCGCATCCCTTCTAAGTACTGCTTTTTTGCTCGGCGGCTTTACTTTGGTCAAAGAGCTTCTCCTCCGTCAACAAGGGCAAAGCTTTTTCATTAATCGGATCGGAATGGAATCGTTTTCTAATGGCGCCGTCATTCAAATAATTATTCAACGTAACAAAAATCATCCCCTGATCCAATGACAAATACTTTCTCGCAACCAATCCTGTCTTGACCGTTACCGCATCATAAAAACCATATTCACCATAAATGGGGTAGCGTTTAATCAACTCGCGCAAATTTTGGATCGCTTCTTTTGGCGCAAATTCAAGCCCGAGCACCGCCGCGTGAGGCGTGACTACGCCGGCTTTGTAACCTTTTGCTCCAAGAGGCTGGACGCCATATTCAGAATAGCCGCCTTCGGGAACAGAGCTTGGGCTCATTCCCCAAACTGGATATCCCAAGTCTTCAAGCGTGTAACGCAAATGAATTTTCACATAATTTGAATCATTCAATCCCAAACCCTCGGGAGCATATTTTGCTTCATCCAAAATGAGGGTCGGCATAATGGCTTCAAACATGGAACCGCCCCAGCTTGGGACAAATTCAATTCCCTTCCATTCATAGTAACCGCCGTCATAAGTGAATCCCAAGGTTGTTCGTTTTTCGCGGTGAATCGGCATTTGAGTTTGCCATGGATATTCTTCAGGAAAAGTACGGACCAAGCGGAACCAATGTTCGGCCGGAACATCGCCACGGCCAATGGCAATGTAACTGGTTGCGCGCGGCTCTGTATAAAAAGAACCGTATACATAGTCAGAGCGCACTTTTAGATGAGCGAAATAACCATGCGTCATTTGCTGCTCAACTTCATCATAGAAAAATTTGAAATTATGCTTCGCCAACATCCGCTCACACTGTTCTTTCAACTCTTCAGGAAAAGCATTTTTGACCACATAAATTCCGGCATCCACCCAACCGCTATCAACCAAGGAAACGAAATAGCTCGTTTGCTCAAGCGTTGTCGTATCGTAGTAATTGTAAAGAAATCCGCTTTCGTGATGAACCAATTTTTCAACCGTATCTAATGTCCGTTTAATCCGGCTGACCGCGTCCTCTTTGGTAATGAAACCAAAATCATAAGCCGAAACAAGGCACATCAAATAAACACCAATATTGGTCACATTTGTATAATCACCCACCCAACCGTCTGAAGCGATTGGTTCTTTCTTGCCAAGTTGAATCGTATCAAGCGGCAACTGATGCTCATCATCTACAATGTGATCAAAAAAACTCCACGTGTCTTTTGCAATTTCCATCAAAAATGCCCGATCGTCTTCGGGAAATTCCTTTTGGACAACAACTTTGGTGGGATAACCTCGTAGGCGTTTCACCAAAAATTTAGCGAATTCTACTCCCTCAAGTTTGACCGGAGTTTTCATTCCCGCGCGCTTTGGCTGATCGATAATATTCTCGCCGCGCGCGCCTGTTTTGATAAACCTAAAATTATCAAAATAAAGCACGCCTGTTTTTTTCGTGACACGGCGGCTTTCCAAATTAATGACAAGCTCATCTAAATCTTTTAAAGCAAGGAGGGGTTTTTCCCAAATTTTCGCGTTGGTTTGATCAAACAGGCCGGTGAATAAGTTAAGGGGAATCTGAACGGTTTGCCACTGATCGGTTACGTTTTCAATTACGTGAGTGCCTTTGATTTTATCAATGCGCTCCTCATTTTTATATTTTTTTAGCTCGATCAGGAAAACGGCGGTAAATCCATCTTTTGAATCACCGCGCACATCAAAGGCAAGATGATCATACGGCCTTGAATCAAGCTCTCTGAGCTTTGTCCAATAACCTACTTTTGCAACTTCTGATCCATCAACATCATAAGTGATTTTAAGGGCTTTTTTGGAACCACCGGCTCCTTCGCCCTCCACAACTTCATAGCTAACGCCAACGTCGGAATTATCCGGAGTTAAATTCCAACTTCCCGTTTCCCCATCTACATAATTTCTCGGCTCATCATCTTCAAAATCATCAATCACCGCTTGAGTTTCGGTGATCATTTTGCGCCTCGGGTCTTCCTTAAGGGTAAGTTGGCCTTCTTCCCCTACTTGATAGACCTTTACCGCCCGTTCGGCCCATCCCGAAGATATGGCAACAGCAGCGACAACCACACCTAAAATAACAGCTAAAAATAGTTTTTTCATAAACTCCTAAATAAGGGGATTTAGTCTACGGTGAACTGTTTGGCTTTGCAAGTATCAATTCTAGGGAAGGAAAAGCTCAAAGCTATAAAGGTGGCGAAAACGCTGCTTTCGTTTGAGGCCCGACAGCGCCATCGGTAAGAATGCCTCGCGAACGCTGAAATTCGGATACAGCCCGCTTGGTTTTTCTTCCAAAATAGCCTGTGACGGGGCCATCAAAAAAACCCGCGCTTTTCAAAGCCATTTGAAGCTGCTTCACCTTTTCACCTTTAGCTCCGTACGAAAGGATATTTTGATTCATCGTCGTTCCGATAATACGGTGTGCGAGCGTGCTGAGATCAAGCCAAAGTTTCCGGCTTCCTAATACGGAAACGATGGCCTGCTGAGTGCCTTGTTGAATCAGGCCGACAAAACAATATTTTGCGTTGCGCGTCCAACCGGTTTTCCCAATCATTCGTTCGCGCCGCCAAAGCATTTTGTTGTGGCTTTTGATAAAATACCGCTTCCCATTATACGTTTCGATATAAGTGCTTTTCTGCTTCAAAATCGAAACAATTATTTCGTTTTTCATCGCTTCCCGCATAATCAAAGCGAGATCGTAAGCCGTTGAATATTGGCCTTCTGCCGGAAGGCCGCTTGCGTTCATAAAGCGCGTATTTTTTGCGCCAAGGCTTTTCGCTTTTTGGGTCATCAATTCGCCAAAGGCACGTTCGGTGCCGGAAATTTCAATCGCTACAGCACGCGCGGCATCATTGGCCGATTTCATGAGAATTGCTTTCAAAAGATCGCGCACTCGAAGCCGGTCTCCTCCCTCAAGATAAAGCTTGCTTCGTTCAACGTCCCCGGCTTCCGGACTAATCGTCACCCATTGATTCAAGGAAAGTGAATCCAAAACGACAAGTGCCGTGACAATTTTGGTGGTGCTCGCGGGTGCTCGCTTCTTGTGCGGAGCTCTTGAATAAATGATTCGATCCGTAGCCGGCTCAAATAAAATGATGGAGGAAGCTGTCAGGGAAGCAGCGGCTTCGGCAACAGGAACGGGAATAAAAATATTCAAGCTTAAAAATAAGATTAAAACAGCGGTGATTGTTTTTTTCATCTCTTTAACCATTTGAAGTGATTGCGCCTTTATCATACGGCTAAAATTCGAATATCTTTAAGTTGGCAGGCAAAGTCTCTGCTTTTACCAAAAAACCGTCGGAGATGCACTGTGGTTTTTCTTTCGAAAATATTTGCGGGCTTCTTGAATTGAAATCCGTTTTCGCTTTTTCGATGCCGCTTTTCGCTTACG
>Ga0155842_121_pt3 | contig 13866 bp, 13 predicted proteins | sample RifCSPlowO2_01_FD_107496 | JGI IMG/M metagenome (GOLD analysis project Ga0155842, IMG submission 107496) | Omnitrophica bacterium RIFCSPLOWO2_01_FULL_45_10b | reverse complement strand
TGGAACACGAGATGCATTCGGTTCAAGCCTCTTTCGGCAGAGTGGGCGTTTTCTTAGGGGGCAAATCGCACGAGCGAGCTATTTCACTTCGCTCCGGAATGGCCGTTTATCAGGCCCTAAAAACTGCCGGTGTCGATGCCGTTACGATTGACACCGCAAATGGCTTCCGTTCAAAACTGAAGCGTGACCCAGTTGATCTTGTCTTTTTGGCACTTCATGGCATTGGCGGAGAAGACGGGACTATTCAGAAGATTTTAAACCGCTTCAAAATTCCATATGTTGGCTCAGGGCCTCAAGCAAGTTCTTTGGCGTTTGACAAGGTCAAGGCCAAGCAGATCTTCCACCGCAATGGAATTCCAACTCCCAGGTATGCTGTCATTACGACCAAAAATTGGAAACGAATTTTAAAAAATTGGCAGACACCTTATGTCATCAAACCGGTTCAGGAAGGGTCCAGCATTGGGATTTTTTTTGTTGAAAAGAAACAAAACCCCGCTAAAAAAGTTGAGGCTGCTTTGAAAAAGTACGACCGGCTTCTCGTCGAAGAAAAGATCGATGGAAGAGAATTTACGGTTGGTATTTTAGGGTCCGAAGCGCTGCCTGTGATTGAATTAAGACCAAAGCGCAAATTTTATGATTATCAAGCAAAGTATACGAAGGGGATGACCGAATATTTGGTTCCCGCACCTATTCCGGAGAAATTAACAAAGAGTCTTCAGATAATGGCATTGAAAGCGCATCGTGCTTTGGGGCTGCGCGATCTTTCCCGTGTTGATTTTAGGACGGATGCGCGGAATCATCCTTTTGTTTTGGAAGTGAATTCGATTCCGGGATTTACGGAAACAAGCCTATTGCCCAAAGCGGCAGCCGAGATCGGCCTTGATTTTTCAGGACTTTGTCTGAAATTACTCAGTATGGCGCAAAATGGAAGTAAGGAAAAATAAACGATGGGGAAACGACGAACGTCAAAATGGAATTCAAAGTTATTTCGAAAATTTGGGCCTTTGTTTTTTCAATTTTTAGGAAGACTTGTCCCGTTCGGAATTACCGCAGGTATCATTGGGTTTATGTTTATAAATGTTCGCGCAATGCTTTATGCAGATCCGTATTTTCAAGCAAGCCAAATTACGGTATTTCCTTCTGGCGTTCTCAACGATCCTGAACTTCGTTTCTTAGAGCGCGAGGTTCGCGGAAAAAGTTTGATTGAAATCAACCTCAAAGCAATTTCTCAGAGCCTGGAACGGAACCCGAACGTCAAACGGGCTGAAGTGGATCGAATTTTTCCCGACCAACTTAATATTTTTCTGACCACCCGCTTGCCGTTTATTCAGGTCCAACTCAAGCAAGGCGGTCCTTATTATTTAATTGCAAGCGACCAGTTGATTTTGGGCATTGAAAATGAACCCCGCGCCGATTTGATGGCATTGGAGGATTTTTCTTCTGAGCGAAAAACATATTCGGCCGGGACACTTTATTCGAATAAATATTTTCAAAATCTTTTCGGCATTTTTCAATCACTGACACTGGACCCGTTATTGCGTACGGAAGCAATTTCAAAGTTAGCGATCGATCCAACGGGGAATGTGTCCATCGTTTTAAAGGATGGAATTGAACTACGGGCGGGTGGCCGTTTAATGCTTTCCGATGCAACGAGGGCCGTTCTGAATTCGCTTTTAAAATCTGAAAGCCGGAGCGATATTTTGTACATCGATATACGTTATCGCGATATTATTGTAAAGAAAAAATCACAAGTTTAGAGCTGATTGCCTCAAATTCATAAAAAAATTAAAGACCCATGCAGAATAAAAATGGCAAGCCTCGGCCGGAAAAAAAAGAAAGGCCGACTTATCTTGCTTATATCGGAACTACAAAAATTGCCTTCCTGAAAGCATATGTAAGACACCAAAATCAAATCGAAGTGGCAGCATTGAGCGCCCGCCTTGCAGACGGATTTGAAGGCGGAATTGTCAAAGACCTAGCGCAAGCGTCTCAGATGTTAAATCAAGCAGTGGCGGATATCATCCCCCCTGCCGAGAAGTCAATTATTCTATGCCGGGTGGTTGTTTCAAATGCTTATCTAAAAAATTATACCTTCCAAAGCTCTCTCTACTTTCCAGGAAACCCTCACCCTGTTACGCTCCGTGATGTTCGTGCCGCTATTGCGCAAACCCGAAGCGTGGCCACGATTCCGCTTCAAGAAGTTATTGTTCAAGCGGTACCGCAGGAGTTTTTGGTTAATGATTTGGAAGGAGTGCAAAATCCAATTGGATTAGAAGCCAGCCGCTTGGGGGTAACGCTTAGGCTGTTGACCCTTGATTTTTTGGTGTACAATAATTTGCTTCGAGTTTTTGAGCGTTGCGATCTTGAAGTAACCGATATCGTACCCAACGTTTTAGCTGCTTCCCATTCGGTTTTAACTCCTTCTGAAAAGCAAACAGGCGTAATTTTAGTTACGCTTGGAGGGGCGGTAACCCATTTTGCCTGTTTTAAAAATTCAGTTTTGCTTGAAACGCGATCGATCGCAATGGGGGCAGATTGTATTACAAAAGTAATTGAAAAAAATTTGAACATCGAACATTTAGATGCCCAGCGGCTTAAGGAATCTTTTGGTTCTGCCAAACCAAAGGCAGAGTTTCATGACGAGTTAATTCCGATTCCGGAATCAAACGGAAAGAAAAAATATACCATTAGACGCCGCGAGTTCGAATCGCAAATGAGTTCTGGGCTTAATCTGTTTTTTGGTGAGCTCCAGAGAGAAATACGCGCTCTCGAAGGTCAATACTCTCCTTTGAACCATGTTGTATTTACGGGTGGCGGATCAAGTTTGGATGGTCTTTTGGATGTAGCGCGCGAGTTGATTTCTCCAACCGCGCGTATTGGAGTCGTGCAAAATATTTTAGGCCCAGAGGCTCTGATTAAAGACCCTGCCTTTTCAGGGGCTCTCGGGGGGATTAGTTTTACAAGCAAAGTGAGCGACCAGGGCCTGCCGAGTCCGGGGCACCCGAATTGGGTTACCCGCACCGTTGATGCGGCCAAGAACTGGATCTTCGAATATCTCTAATTCTCTTTCCCGCAATAGGTTACTTCCGCGCTATCCGTTGACTTGTGTTAGGGATTCCAGTAGAATTTAGAAAAGTAGGCAGCTTTAGTTCATTGATCTTGTGTTCGTAACTTTTTACAGTTAAACAGGTTATAAAAATGCGGAAGTTTATTTTATTGATTATATTTCTAACACCGCTCGCCTCCTTATCGACTTTAGGTCTTGCGGCAGAGCCCGAGCTTAGCGCCTCTGTCGATAAGCAATCGGCGCGCATCAATGAAGAGATTCATTTGAACGTACGGATTAGCGGTGCCGGCAGTTCACTTCAAGCGCCCCGTTTGCCATCGCTTGAGGGGTTTGAAATTTTTTATTCCGGCCGAGCTTCCCGATTTAGTTTTATCAATGGACAATCGCAGTCAATGATAGAATTTAATTATGTGATGATTCCGCGCTTATCCGGTCGATTTATTTTAACTCCAATTGAAATTAAGGTAGGCGATAAGATCTATCGAACGAATCAATTGGAGCTCAATGTAGCGGATCAGCAAGTGGTTGCATCGCAGCCTGCTCAACGGCCGGCAGCTCCTATTCCGGCTTATCCTCGTCCTGCGACACAAGCCCGGTCGCCTGCTTACGGAGGCGCAGCTCCCGCATCGACCGCGTCTGCCGTTCCAGTGTCAAGCGATGTTTCGGATCAAAATATTTTCTTACAGGTAAAACCAAGTCAAACAACCCTCTACACCAATCAGCAATTAATTTTAACATATTCACTTTATACGCGCTATGACACGCGTTATGAGGGTTTCATTGAAGAGCCCGAGACAAGCGGATTTTGGATTGAAGAGTTTCCGATGGATCAAAATTTGGGCCGCGATACCGAGATGGTCAAAGGAAGAAAATATGTTCGGGCCGACGTCAAAAAATTGGCGCTTTTCCCAACCGCTCCGGGACAATATCAAATTAAACCTGGCGTTGTGAAGGCTTCGGTTCAAATTGAAGAAACAGAACCTACAATGTTTGATGATTTTTTTAATACGAGTTTTTTTGGTGGCGGAAGTCTTTTTGCAAGACGTGTTGAAAAGCAGCTCGCACCACCCTCCATACAGATTACCGTTAAGCCGCTTCCCGATGCCGGAAAACCGGGAAGTTTTAACGGCGCTGTAGGTGAATTTCGGATGTCGACAACCGTTGACAAAAAAGTAGTGAATCAAAATGAAGCCGTCACATTTCAAATGGCGATTGAAGGAGAGGGAAACATCGAAACGTTAATTCATCCGCTGCTTCCCGAAATTCATTCGGTTAAGATTTACGAAGCCGATACTCAGACGCAATTGTTTCGCGCTCAAAGTATGATTGCCGGAAAAAAAGTATTTGAAATCGTGATGATTCCAGGAGAAGCGGGGGAGATGACGATACCGCCAATCGAATTCAGCTTCTTCAACCCTAGAGTTGAACGCTATATTATTTTAAAATCAGATTCGTATAAGATTAAAGTCAATCCTTCCAAAACGCCGCCCCCGGCAGTTCCGAAGGAAATTTCTGAGGGAGGTCTAGGAGATGCCAAAAAGTCAATTCGCTCAGAAGTGCAAGACATTCAATACATTAAAGAACAAAATACAGCAGGACCTGTTTTTCTCCCTCGCCTTGTTTTTTGGCTTGCTCTTATTGACGGTGTTCTCACACTCCTTTGCTTAGGGCTTGTGGCCATTCGAAAGCGTGATGAGTATTTAAATCAAAATGTCTCGTTAAAACGAAATCTATTCGCCAAAAAATATGCCAAAAATGGCCTCAAACGATTGGATCATTTGGGAAAATCTTCCAAGTCTGATTCTAAATCGGATGCAATTTTTTTTGACGAGAGCGCAAAGATCCTGAATCAATATCTTGCAGATAAGCTTAATTTGTCACCCCAAGGTTTAACCCATGATATGATCGAGCGCAGTTTAGAGGCGCGCCACGCAGACCCGTTGATCACCCAGAAAATTCATGCTTGCTATGACCTCTGCGATCAAGCGCGATTTGCCAAAATCAGCTTTGGAGAGGTTGATCGAGTTTTAATGATTAAGCAAATCGAAGAAATTATTTATGCCTTGGAGAAGCGATGACGGAACGAATGAAACAGATATTCAAATATGGTGTTTCCCAGCCCGCAATTTTAGTTTTGCTCGTCGTATTATTTTTGTCTCCGGGTTTTGTAAGCGCTGCCACGGCCAATCGTTTTGAGGAGGCCAATCAATATTACCACGATGGAAAATATGCGGAGGCCGTGCGTCTTTATGAGGAAATAGCCAAGGCGGATCCGAGCTTATCCATTTATTACAATTTAGGAAACGCTTACTTTAAATTTGGGAAACTCGGATTAGCCATTTTAAATTATAAACGGGCTTTGACGCTCAATCCCCGAGATCGCGATGTGCGTCAGAATCTTGCTTATGCAAACCAGTTGATCGAATATAAAATTGAAGATAAACGAAGTTGGTATTTTCGAAAGTTAGATCAACTTCTTTCCTTTCTTACCCTAATCGAATGTTGGGTTGTGGTTTTGGGAGGTTATTTTATTTTTGTGATTGGTTTTTTAATTTCTCTTCTGCGCAATCGCAGGCCTCTATTTGGAAAATCAGGAGCCATTGGATTTATCCTCGTTCTTTTTTGTTCGTTCCCATTATTTTTAAAATATGGGGCCTTGGACGGAGGCCGGCCTGCCATTGTTACGGAGCAACAAGCAGAGGTTCGTTATGGTCCTTCAACGAACGACCGTCTTGCTTTCCGCCTTGTGGAGGGCCTTGAAGTTTCGCTGCAAGATGAAAAGAGGGATTGGTATCGAATTCAATTGGCCGATGATCGCAGTGGATGGCTTCCCAAATCTCAAGTGACAGCTGTATGAAATCAACAGAACAAAGTAAAAAGTGGAAAGGAAAACCGGATGCCACCGGGCATTTTGGAATTTTTGGGGGACGTTTTGTCCCTGAAACATTAATCAATGCACTCGATCAGCTGACCGCTGCGTATCGGTCTTTGAAGCGTGATCGAAAATTTCAGAAAGAATTGGCGTATTATTTGGCCCATTATGCGGGAAGGCCGACGCCGCTCTATGAGGCTCAAAATTTAAGTCGTGCGTTAGGCCGTGGGTTGCGCGTGTTTTTAAAACGCGAGGATTTATGCCATACCGGCGCGCATAAAATTAATAATACAATCGGGCAAGGATTGCTTGCGCGCTATATTGGAAAAAAACGGATAATTGCTGAAACAGGCGCAGGGCAACACGGCGTTGCCGCAGCGACGACAGCACGACTTTTCGGCCTTTCATGCGACGTCTATATGGGGGCCGAAGACATTCAGCGCCAAGCGCTCAATGTGTATAAAATGGGCTTGCTCGGCGCGCGTGTAATCCCAGTCTATTCAGGTTCGAAAACGCTTAAGGACGCTACAAATGAAGCGATTCGAGATTGGGTTACTAATGTAGATACCACGCACTATTTACTGGGTTCCGCTGTGGGGCCCCATCCTTATCCGGCCATGGTTCGCGATTTTCAATCGGTGATCGGCCGCGAAACAAAAATGCAGATGAGGAAAATGACGCGCACACTTCCCGACATCATGGTTGCTTGCGTTGGGGGTGGCAGCAATGCCATTGGTTTCTTCCACCCATTTTTGGATGATCGTGTCAAATTAATCGGTGTGGAAGCGGCAGGCAAAGGGTTGAATACAAAGCATCATGCCGCTTCGCTACGAAAAGGGACGATTGGCGTTTTGCATGGAATGAAAAGTTTTGTTTTGCAGGACCCTAACGGCCAGGTGCAATTGGCCGATTCCATTTCTGCAGGGCTTGATTACCCATCCGTAGGCCCTGAGCATGCGTTGTTGAAAGAAACTGGACGAGTTCGTTATGAAACCGCCACGGATGAGGAAGCCCTTTTAGGGTTTCATTTATTAACCCTTTTGGAAGGAATTATGCCCGCCTTAGAGCCAGCCCATGCGATTGGCTACCTTGCGCGCCGCGCGCGCAGTTTCCCGCGAGCTTCCAAGATTGCTTTGTGTATTTCGGGGCGTGGCGATAAAGATCTCGAAGTGGTCCGTCACTCCAAGATGAATTCACGCTCTGCCCACTAGATGGATAATCAACTGATTCAAAGGCTAAAAGAGGCGAAGGGAAAAGGCGCAAAACTATTCTGCGCTTATCTCACGTTAGGATTTCCCAACCTTTCAACCACAGAGGCGCTTATTTTGGCTTTGGCACATGCCGGTGCCGACATTATCGAATTAGGATTTCCGTTTTCTGACCCTCTTGCTGATGGTCCAACCATTCAGTTTGCTTCCGCTCAAGCCATCAAAAAGAATGTGCGGTTAAATGATGCTTTTCGGCTGGTTCGAAAATTGCGGAAGCGAGGTTTACGAATTTCGATTCTGTTGTTTACCTATCTAAATCCCATTATGCATTATGGGATGAGCCGGGCCATACGCCAGCTTCATCAATCCGGCTTTGATGGCTTAATTGTTCCGGACCTGCCTCCGGATGAAGGCAAGATGTGGGAGTCGTGGTTTCAGCGTTTTAATCTTTCGCTTGTCTATTTAATCGCACCGACAACAGATCATGCGCGCGCAAAAGAGATTGCGAAACGCTCTAGCGGTTTTGTTTACTATGTGTCGCTCAGAGGAGTGACAGGAGCACGGAGTTCAATCTCGCCGGATTTGATTCGGAATTTAAGGATTGTGAAAAAAATGACTAAAAAACCCGTCCTCGTTGGATTTGGAGTTTCAAGTCCAAAACAAGCCAGAGCGATTACGAAGGTTGCGGATGGCATTATTGTCGGAAGCGCCATTGTCGAGCGGCTTAAGGGAGGCCGAAAAGGTGTTCGTTCCGCCGTTTCTTTTGCTTCGAGTTTGATGGCGGCCATGAAGCGTAAAGAATGAGCATTTTGGGATTGGACATTGGGGAAAAGCGGATCGGTTTAGCGCACAGTGACGAACTTAATTTTATGGCTCATGCGGCCGGTTTTTTGCAGCGCAAAAGCGATGAAGAGCTTATCCGTGAGCTGCAGAAGATGATCACTGAGTTCCATATCGAAAAAATTGTGATCGGTTTACCGAAAACAATGAAAGGTGAAAACGGAACGCAGGCCGATAAAGTGCTTTCATTGGCCGAGCGGTTAAGACAGGATATTCAAAGCCCCATTGTCATGTGGGATGAACGCTTAACCACCGTTCAGGCTGAGCGGGCGCTTATTGCGCAAGATGTAAGCCGCGCCAAGCGAAGGAAAAAACGCGACGCCATTGCCGCTGAAATTATGCTTCAGAGTTATCTTGATTTTTCAAAACAGAAGGGATGAGGAAATGAAGTACGAACAGTCAACTTTTGATAACGGCCTTCGTGTTGTCAGCAGTCGTTTAACGGGCCGAGATTCGGTCGGTCTTGCCATTTGGGTTCGTGTCGGAAGCCGCTATGAACTTAAGCGGCTCGGCGGAATTTCTCATTTTGTTGAACATATGCTATTCAAAGGAACAAAGAATCGTTCCACAAAACAGATCAAAGAAGAGGTGGAAGGTGTCGGCGGCGTTCTCAATGCATTTACGGGCGAGGAAAGCACGTGTTATTTCGTAAAAATTCCGAAGCCTCATTTGGAGCGCGCTTTCGACGTGCTTCAGGACATGGTCAATCATGCCACGTTGAAAGAGGAAGAATTCAGGAAAGAGAAAACCGTGATTTTAGAGGAAATTAAAATGTACCTTGATCTTCCGTCTCAATATGTGCATGAGATCATGAGCGAATTGCTTTGGCCGGACCAACCGGTGGGAAGGCCAATTGCCGGTACAATCGAAACCGTGTCGCATCTTAGTCGAAGTGAGCTTTATCGTTATGTTCAAGCCTACTACCACCCGAAAAATATTTTGGTAACGGTTTGCGGAGACATCCGTCATAGCGAAATTGAATCTTTGACCGAACGCTACTTTAACGGCCGCGTGAAAAAACCTATTTCTAAATTTAAACCCGCGACAAATAAATCGAACAAAAAAGAATCGCGAATTCATTTTTTGGATAAGAAAACCGAACAAACTCATTTTGTCATTGGTTTTCACGGACTTTCGCGCAATCACCCCGATCGCTATGCGCTGAGTGTTTTAAATATAATTTTGGGCGGGAATATGAGCAGCCGCCTTTTTGAAGAAGTGCGGGAAAAGCGCGGCCTTGCTTATGAGATTAAGTCAGGCCTCAGCTTTTTAAATGATACGGGTGCTATTAGTGTTTCGGCCGGTGTTGAGCCTAAGAAGGCACCGCTTGCCGCACGCATCATTATGAAAGAATTGAGCCGCTTGAAACGCAAGCCGGTAACAGTCAGCGAGTTAAGGAGGGCTAAAGATTATTTTTTGGGTCAATTGATGTTAGGCCTTGAAGATACTTTAGATCATGCGCTTTGGTATGGCGAGCGCATGCTTTACGGAGGCGATTTGCCCGATATAGCTGAGATTCGCCGTCAAGTTGAAGGAGTTAACGAAAAGGATATTCAGAGTCTGTCACAGAAATTTTTCAAAACCGACGGAATCCATCTTTCTTTAATTGGGCCTGTTGATTCTCAATCAGAAATTCGAATTAAATCAGAGTGTATCTGCCCATGAATCAAAAGAAAAAGTGGGTTGCGCCCAGCATTTTATCCGCTGATTTTAGCCGCCTTGGCGAAGAAATACGCGAGGTCAGTGACGCAGGTTGTGATTCTATCCATGTCGATGTAATGGATGGACATTTTGTGCCTAATTTAACCATTGGGCCGCCGGTGATTCGCTGGATTCGAAAAACGACAAAACTTCCTTTGGACGTTCATCTCATGATCGAAGAGCCGATCCAGTATTTAAAGGATTTCCGCAGCGCCGGTTCCGATTGGATTACGGTTCATGTGGAAGCGTGTAAAGATGTTCAAGCAACACTCGATCAAATTCGAAATTTAGGCGCAAAAGTCGGCATCTCACTTCGCCCAAAAACAAATGTAAAGGCGATTGAGCCTTATCTTAAGTTGGTTGATTTGGTTTTGGTCATGACAGTAGAGCCAGGATTTGGAGGGCAGGAATTCATGCCTGATATGCTTGAGAAAGTTCGCGCCTTGAGACCCCAATTTTCCGGTTTGATTTCAGTAGACGGCGGCATTAATTTGGAAACAGCTTCACAAGCCGCCCGAGAAGGAGCCGATATTTTTGTGGCTGGCTCGTCTATTTTTAAAGAATCCAACCGGAAAAATATGATCGAGAAACTCCGCCGCGCGGTTTCTTAAAAAACTTCATGGATTTAAAATTTATTCGTAATTTCTCAATCATCGCCCATATCGATCATGGGAAATCAACGTTAGCAGACCGCTTTCTTTTAGAGACGCACGCGATTTCGCAGCGCGAATTTCACGATCAATTTTTGGACGATATGGAACTCGAGCGCGAACGCGGGATTACCATTAAAGCGCGCGCTGTCCGAATTACTTATCAAAATCATTTCTTGAACTTGATTGACACCCCTGGGCACGTCGATTTCACCTACGAGGTTTCAAAAAGCCTGGCGGCCTGCGAAGGCGTTTTGCTTTTGGTGGATGCCGCACAGGGCGTGGAGGCTCAGACGGTTACCAATTTATATCTCGCTCGAGAGCGGCATCTTACCATTGTTCCCATTATCACAAAAATTGATTTACCGAATGCCGATATTCCGCGCGTGCGGCGCGAGATAGCTCACATGCTTCAGATCAAAGAAACTGATATTTTGACCGCAAGCGCAAAGCGAGGCGAAGGGATCACACAGATACTCGATGCCATCATTGAACGGATCCCACCGCCTAAAGGAAATTTGCAAGGCGCCTTACAAGCACTTATCTTTGATTCTCGATATGACTCCTATAAGGGCGTCGTAACCTATGTTCGCTTCATGGCCGGAATTGTTCGTAAAGGCGAGAGAATCAAATTGATGCAAACGGGTCAGGTCTATGAAATGGAAGAGCTCGGCGTTTTTACACCGCATGAAAAACCGGTATCGGAACTCGGCGCAGGAGAGGTTGGTTACTTAGCGGCAAATATTAAAGACGTTTCTCATGTTCAGATTGGAGACACAGTGACCCATGCGGATTCGCCTGCTGAAAAGCCTTTGCCAGGCTATGAACCGGTGAAACCTATGGTTTTTTGCGGACTTTATCCGATTAATTCTAAGGATTTCACTTCCTTGAGAGATGCTCTAGGCAAACTCAAATTAAATGATGCCTCTTTTGTTTATGAGGCAGAGAGTTCAGCATCGCTCGGTTTTGGCTTTCGCGCTGGATTTTTAGGTTTGCTTCACATGGATGTCATTAAGGAGCGCTTGGAAAGGGAATTTGATTTGTCCTTAATCGTGACGGCGCCTAACGTTGTTTATCGGATTGTTAAAACAGATAATACCGAGCTTCTTCTCGACAATCCAACGAAACTGCCGCCTCCAACACATATTCGCACCTTTGAAGAGCCTTATATTGACGCTCGCGTTTTAATTCCCGCTAATTCGCTTGGCGCAATTATGAAATTGTGCCAGGATCGCCGCGGGATTTATGTCAGCACCGAGTACATCGATGCCGCTCGTGTCATGATCATTTATCAGATTCCATTTGCCGAGATTGTGCTCGATTTTTATGATAAGATAAAATCCATTACCAGCGGCTACGGCTCACTGAATTATGAATTTATTGGTTTTCAATCATCAGAACTTGTGAAGATGGACATTCTCATCAATGGATCTCCGGTGGACGCGCTTTCTTCGATCACCGTTAAGGAAAAAGCTTATGCACGGGGACGCGGTTTGGTTGAGAAATTAAAAGAGGTCATTCCACGCCAACTTTTTGAAGTTGTCATTCAGGCAGCGATCGGATCCAAAATTATCGCACGTGATTCGATTAGGCCGCTCAGCAAGAACGTGACGGCAAAATGTTATGGAGGCGATATTACGCGAAAGCGAAAATTATGGGAAAAGCAAAAGGAAGGTAAAAAGCGAATGAAAAAGATAGGGAAAATCGATTTGCCTCAAGAAGCATTTATGTCCATTTTGGAGGTTGATTAATGGCTTTGTGGCTTGCGAGTTCTTTGTTGGTAATCGTGATACTCGTGTTATCCCGAAAAAAAATTTATTCCGAATGGCAGGCGATTCGTAGTGACGGGCGAAGCTGGCTTTGGCGGATGTGGAAAGAATGGGGCGAGCCGTTTCTCATCGCTGCGGTGATCGCAATTGTTGTGAGGACTTATGTTGTAGGGCCTTACAAGATTCCAACGGGCTCCATGCGAACGACCCTCATCGAAAAGGACCGGATTTTCGTGGACAAGATTACGTATCGGTTTCGGCCTCCAAAACGCGGTGAAATCATTGTCTTTAAGTACCCCTTCGATCCTAAAAAAGACTTTGTTAAACGCTTAATCGCTTTTCCGGGTGAAGAAGTGGAAATCCGGGATGGAACGGTATGGATCAACGGCAAACGCCTTGATGGGCCACCTCAGATTGTAAGTCATTATTATTACAATAGAAGCGAATGGGCCTATGGCAAGGAAGGGCAGAAAATAAAGGTTCCTCCAGGAGCGTTTTTTGTCTTAGGGGATAATAGTGCCCAATCGAGCGATAGTAGGAATTGGGGCTTTGTTCCCGAAAAGTATCTCATAGGAAGAGCCTTTCTCCTTTGGTGGCCCCTTGAGCGAATGGGCTTTATTTCATAAAAAATGCATTTTTTAGTAAATTTTTTTTGACTTTTGCCGTATCTCTATTAAAGTAGAGGTACGATATGGTACAAGGCGAATTATTTCGCGAAGAAAATATCAATGATTTGAATAAAAACGCTTCCGCGTTGCAGAATTCTTTTTTGACCCGCCATCGATTGACCTTAACCCTTGATAAATTTGTTATTGCAGCGATTGGATTTGTCGTTTTGTTCGCATTGACTTTCTCATTCGGTGTTGAGCGCGGCAAAAGGGCAATGGAAAAGCGTTTGGCATCATTATTTCCTACGCATTCGGAAGTGCTACCTCCCACAGGAGTTAAGGAGGGACACTCGGCAGATCCCGCGCAAGGTACAGTTTTGCTTGTAAAAGATCAAGCAGTCGAAACTTCGACAACGGAAGCAACAACATCAGAGGCTGCAAAGGCGGATGAAAGCTCCGCCATCAATTCTTCTCAAACAACTTCCGCAATCGAAGGTGCTGGATCTACGGAATCAAGCAACCAAGGAAAATATACCATTCAACTCGTGACGTACAAAAATTCAAAAATGGCGGAGCGTGAAGTGACAAGTCTAAAATCAAAGGGTCATGATGGATTTGTGATTGCAAGCGGAAATTATTTTCAAGTTTGCGCTAATTTTGCGCAAACCCATTCAAAAGCTAAGGTTTTGTTGAAACAATTCAGGGAAACTGGACGTTACCCTGACGCTTTCATTCGCCCGGTTGTCCGCTAGTTTTCTTATCCGATCGGATTTCCCCCCTTATTTTCGCCTGAATTTTTCGTAGCAAATCGCATTTAAATTCAGTATACTATCTCCTTATTCAAGGAGTTAAATGACACAGCATTCGAGTCTAAAAACCGATTCGGTAGGTGCACGCCATCGGAATGTGCTTAAGCGATATGAACGAATTCGCCAGCTTCAAGATACCGATACCTTGGAGGGGCGGACATCAGCTTTTAAACTTCCAAAAGTGAAGTTGATTAAGCTCAAAGTAAAGAAGGTTAAAGCCGTCAAAGAAGGCGCTGAAGCAAAGACTGACGGACAAACCGCACCAGGAGCTTCAGCCCCGTCGACTACCGCGCCTGCTCAAAAGTCCGGTGCTCAAAAAGCGCCGGCAGAAAAGTCCAAAGG
>Ga0155842_174_pt1 | contig 14280 bp, 12 predicted proteins | sample RifCSPlowO2_01_FD_107496 | JGI IMG/M metagenome (GOLD analysis project Ga0155842, IMG submission 107496) | Omnitrophica bacterium RIFCSPLOWO2_01_FULL_45_10b | reverse complement strand
GGAATCCATTATTCATCAAGCCCGTGTTATGTGATTGATACCGCATTCTATTTGAAACCCAAAGTCGATTTTGACATGAGATGGGCATATTACCAATTGCTGACTCAAGACATAAATGGCATGGACAGCGGCTCGGCCATTCCTTCGACCAGCCGGGATTCATTTTACAATTTAGATCTAAAAATGCCGCCCCTTCCTCAACAACGCGCAATTGCCAAAATTCTTTCGGATCTGGATGAAAAAATTGAGCTGAATCAACAGATGAATAAAACGCTGGAAGCGGTCGCGCAGGCGTTTTTCAAACGCTGGTTTGTGGATTTCAATTTTCCAGATGAAAAAGGTCGGCCCTACAAAGATTCCGGCGGCCGAATGGTGGATTCCGAACTCGGCGAGATTCCCGAGGGATGGCGTGTTGGAACATTAGGCGAAATTATTGAAATTGAAAGTGGAAAACGACCAGGGGCAAAGTCAGAGATAAAGACTCCGGAATTTTCTATCCCATTGCTTGGTGCGAGTTCTGTAATGGGATTTGTTAAAGAAAGTCTCTATTCAGAACCTATTCTAGTTATCGGACGAGTTGGCACACATGGAGTTGTTCAAAGAGTTTCTATTCCGTCATTCCCTTCGGATAATACTTTGGTAATAAAATCAAAACATTTTGAGTTTGCGCATCAGATTCTAAAATCTATAAATTATGACGCACTCAATGTTGGCACAACGCAACCCTTAATTACTCAGACAGCCATCAATAAATACCCTATAATTTTGCCCGGGGTCGATCTGCGTGATAGGTATGAGAAGGCTGTCTCCGGATTTTTTGGAAAAGTGGCCGCAAATATTTTCGAGAATGAAACTCTAAATCAAATCCGTGATTCCCTTCTGCCAAAGCTGATGTCGGGAAGAATAAAAGTTGAGGCGTAATTATGGATAAAGTTCTCGCAAAAGTCGACAAAAAACAGGTAAGGCTTGGTGTTCATTGGAACAGTTTATGGCTAAATTTCTGCTCTTTTGGCTTCTCGGGTGATAACTCTTTTTATTTTAGCTCAAAATTTCATAGCAAGGGGCAGTTGCAACTTGGGCAGGCGGTTTTGAAGGACAATCATCTCTTTGACCAAGAACCCGACCAATTTCATTCAGTTGAAAAGGGTTTCCATGTGTCGCTTCATCCAAAGGGAAAATTTATGCATGTAAAGGACAACCAAGCAAAAAAGATTTTATATAAAAGAGAAATCGATTGGTATCCCGTCAACCGTCCGTTTAATTTACTTATTCTTTATACCCCGCCGTTAGAGACCTGCAAATCAGAAAAAGATAAATCAGATTTTTATACCCAAGTGCCAGATCACTATAAGGATTCGATTCAAATCAGAGTGGATATTTTTCCCAGAGAGACAAAAGAACATCACCCCTTTATTAGTAGCATCTGGATATTTTGGGGACGATGCCCGGTGTATCTAATTCGCGTAAGCATGAATTTAATTAAGACGCGGACGCCAGCTCTTTTATATTGGCCAGCAGACGAAGACTTAAGATTATGAAATACACTCTTTTATTACTAAATCTGAAATTAAGCAGGCCATTTTGAAGATTCCTGATTCCCTTTTGCCGAAGTTGATGTCGGGGAAGATTCGGCTTAACAGGTTATGAAAAAACAGTGTCCATTTTGTAATGAGGATGTCAAGTTTGATCCGAAGAGTAGCGAAAATGGGCCGAAAAAATGCCCTCACTGTCATGAGTTCATTCCTTCTTCAGATTCAATCGGCCTGGTAGGAGATTGGATTAAAAACGTTTTTAGCGGCAAGATAATAAAAAAAGAGAATGATAATATTGATTACAAAAAAGTAGTGAATCTTGTCCTCTCTTTTTTGTTTTCGGCACTGATCGCACTCGGCATCTGGTTTATTACAGGATTGCCTGAGAAATTCAATATCCCGTATACGGTGATTTTGGGGTGTATTGCCTTCATCATCGCGTTGGTCGCGCTGACAAGGCCATTCAATATTCAGACAGTAGTAATAATCGGATTTATTGCGCTCATGTTTAGTGGCTTGGGAACGTTATGGCAAAAGGAAAATTTTGATTTAAGAAACCGTCCGTACATAGGCATAGTGCCACAGTATTTTGATATGACGCAAGATTATGTTCTGCCGTCTGGTGGAGCCACGCTAAATACCAAAGCCACAAGTAATGATAAGATATTCAGGCTTAATGTATGGATAGAAAATAGCGGCGAGATCGGAGCGATTTTACAAGATTTTGAGTACATCCCTTTTGTGACTCGTGATGGGAGTCTGTTTTTAGACAGCGGCAGCGAGCAAATAGACGCGATACCTCTCAAAAAGCTGAATGAGCATTATGGCGTGATTGAATGGAAAAATGCGCCCGTCCTTCCGCATAATACAATTGAACAAAAGATTGTAAATAATCCTTTTGGGATTTCTGATTTTCAACGATTGGGCGGTGATAACATGGATGTGTATTTCTGGCTTAAGGCAACGTATCGTCCCATAGGGGAAAAAAAGAAATTCTATTTTTGGACAATAGTTAGGAGCAAGGGAAATTCTGAATTTCAGTTTTTGAATAGCGGCGATGACAACAGGGATTTTCCAAAGCAGTACAAAATTTATTAAGTAACCAATATGGTAACTATTATCACCGAATCCGAAGTTGAAGAGTTGACCTTGGAGATTCTGAAGAAGGATCTGAAATACGATATTCTTCACGGTCCTGATATTGCGCCCGACGGACCGAATCCCGAACGGCCGAGTTATTCGGAAGTTGTTTTAATCGGCCGATTGCGCGAGGCGATTGATCGGCTGAATCTCAAAATACCCGCTGAAGCCAAAGAAGAAGCCATCAAGCAGATCTTGCGTGTGGAAAGTCCTGATCTCGTGATCAATAATCACCGCTTTCACAAAATGCTGGTCAATGGCGTGGATGTAGAATTTCGGGAAAAATTAAAGATTGCTTCGCCTGCGGCTCGTAATGACACTAAACACGATAAGGTTTGGCTCTTTGATTTTAAGAATCCTGAATCCAAGAACAATGAGTTTCTTGCCATCAATCAATTCACTGTCATCGAAAACAACCGCAATCGCAGGCCGGATATTGTGCTTTTTGTAAACGGCTTGCCATTGGCGGTGATTGAACTTAAGAATCCGGCAGATGAAGATGCGACGGTTTTAAGCGCGTTTAAGCAGTTTCAAACCTATAAAGCTGAAATTACTTCTCTCTTCAATTTCAACGAAATCCTCGTAGCAAGTGACGGCTTTGACGCCAAGGCCGGAACGATTACCTCGGATTGGGAACGATTTCAGCCGTGGAAGACGATAGACGGCAAGGAAAAAGCACCTCATGCAATGCCGCAGATCGAAGTGCTTCTAAAAGGCATGTTCAATAAAAAAACTCTTCTTGATTTGGTGCGGCATTTCATTGTGTTTGAAGAAAAAAGTAAGAAGCTTGCAGCGTATCATCAATATCACGCGGTCAATAAAGCGATTGACGCAACGCTTAAGGCTGCGGATGCAAAGGGAGATAAGCGGTGCGGCGTCGTGTGGCATACGCAAGGTTCGGGCAAAAGTCTCAGCATGGTATTTTATACCGGCAAACTCGTTCTGGCTCTCGACAACCCAACCATTGTTGTCATGACCGATCGAAACGATCTGGATGACCAGCTCTACGGAACTTTTTCGCGGTGTAATGAACTTCTCAGGCAGGCACCGGTCCAGGCGGAAACAAGGGCCAAACTGCGCGAGTATCTCAACGTATCCTCCGGCGGGGTTGTGTTTACAACCATACAAAAATTCCTGCCAGAAGAAAAAGGTGATACCTATCCTCTTTTGAACGATCGAAGAAACATCATCGTTATCGCTGATGAAGCCCACCGAAGCCAATACGATTTTATTGACGGCTTAGCCAAACACATGCGCGATGCCCTGCCAAACGCTTCCTTTATTGGATTTACCGGAACGCCAGTAGAACTCAAAGACCGGAATACGCAGGCAGTCTTTGGAAATTACATCGACATTTACGATATTCAACAGGCCGTAGATGACGGCGCTACGGTAAGGATTTATTACGAGAGCCGTCTTGCCCGGCTGGAACTGAAAGAAGAAGAGCGTCCAAAGATTGATCCGGGGTTTGAGGAAGCTACTGAAGGTGAGGAGGTCAGAAAAAAAGAACGGCTTAAATCAAAATGGGCGCGGCTTGAAGCCATTGTCGGCGCTGAAAAAAGAGTCAAGCAGATTGCCAAAGATATCGTGAATCATTTTGAAGAACGGCTAAAGGTCCTTGAAGGCAAGGCCATGATTGTTTGTATGAGCCGCCGCATCGCAGTGGACCTTCACAATGAAATCGTGAAATTAAAACCCGAATGGTATCAGAAGGATGATGATAAAGGTGTCATCAAGGTCATTATGACCGGATCTGCGGAGGACGGACCGGAGTGGCAGGAACATATTCGTAACAAACCCCGCCGCCGCGATATCGGCGACCGCATGAAAGATCCGAATGATCCGCTTAAGCTTGTGATTGTACGGGATATGTGGCTGACAGGATTTGACGCTCCTTCGCTTCATACGATGTATCTGGACAAGCCCATGCGCGGGCATGGGCTTATGCAAGCGATCGCGCGGGTGAATCGTGTGTTTAAAGACAAACCCGGCGGGCTGATTGTGGATTATTTGGGAATTGCAGATGATTTGAAAAAAGCTCTCGCCGAATACACCGAAAGCGGAGGTAAAGGGACACCGGCCTTTGACCAGGAAGAAGCGGTTGCCTTAATGCTTGAAAAATATGAAGTGGTTTCGGAAATGTTCCACCCGCCTGTCGGCGAGGCAGGCAAGTTTGATTTTAAGCCGTTTTTCAAGGCCCCTGTGACAGAGAAGATGGCCATCATCACGCAAGCTCAAGAACATATCTTGGGGCAGAAAAATGGCAAGGATCGGTATCTTGCTTATGTGACACAGCTTTCCCAGGCATTCGTGCTTTCCGTTCCACATCCGGAAGCTTTGAAGATCCGGGATGATGTAGGATTTTTTCAGGCGGTCAAGGCACGTCTCACCAAATATGAAACCGGCACCGGCAAGACGGAAGATGATCTCGATTCCGCCATCAAACAGATTATCTCCAAGGCAATCACCTCAGACAGGGTGATTGATATCTTTGCTGCGGCGGGCCTGAAGAAACCCGATATTTCGATTCTGTCCGAGGAATTTCTGGCGGAAGTCAAAGGTATGCCTCATAAAAATTTGGCGTTTGAATTATTGAAAAAACTTCTTAATGATGAAATCAAGGCGCGATCGAAACGGAATTTGATTCAAGGTCGCTCGTTTGCGGAGATGCTCGAAAATGCGATCCGAAGATACCAGAACAAGGCCATTGAAGCGGCCAAAGTGATTGAGGAGTTAATCGAACTTGCCGGGAAGATGCGCGATGCGGAGAAGCGTGGAGAGGATCTTGGTTTAAACGAAGATGAAGTAGCTTTTTACGATGCGCTGGAGGTCAACGATAGCGCCGTAAAAGTCTTGGGTGATGAAACGCTACGAACCATTGCCCGTGAACTCGTGACCACCGTGCGTAACAATCTTTCGATTGACTGGACTCTCAAGGAAAGCGTACAGGCAAAGCTGCGCGTGATGGTCAAGCGGATTTTAAGAAAACACGGCTATCCTCCGGATAAAGAAAAAAAAGCGACGGAAACCGTGCTTGAGCAGGCGACTTTACTCTGCAAGGATTGGACAGAAAGTTCTGTTATGCCTGACGAGGGCAAACCTTTATTTTTCAGCGACGTGATTCCGGAGGCAAGCATCAAAGAAGGGTATCTTCCCATTTATGATCTTCAAGCTGCGGCAACGTCTTTTAAGGAACAACCCCCACCTGAACCTATTGGCTGGAAGCCAGTAGATGGGCGGAAGTTGACTGAAGGTATGTTTATCGCCCAAGTCGTTGGCAAGTCGATGGAGCCAACCATTCCCGATGGCAGCTGGTGTTTGTTCCGGTTTGAACGCGGTGGTTCTCGCAATGGGCTTGTCGTTCTGGTTGAGTCCCGGCAGGTTACGGATCCGGAAACGCAGCAGAGTTTTACCATCAAGCGTTATAAGAGTGAAAAGGAACAATTGCCCGGCGGCGAGTGGCGGCACAAACGGATTACCCTTTCACCGGCCAACAAGGATTTCAAAGACATTGTGCTTGAAAACGTGAATGGAGATGACTTCCGCATCGTTGCTGAATTCGTGGAAGTGTTACAATAACTTCAATTATTGAAAATATGAAAAAATTTAAAATCTTTATGGTTCGGCTTCGCTCACCACAAACCAGCAGCGTCCAGAAAGAACTCAAGACAGAACGGCGGACGATTAAGGATTTCGTCGGTTCTGACGTTCTTGTAATGGAAGTGAACCAAGAAAAAGTTGATGAAAGGATGTTGAACCGTGGCATTTAATCCGAAATTTACAATTACCACTAAAATCAACAAAGCACTCGTTGAAATCGAGCGGGTGCGGGGCTTTTTGGATGCGATCCACCTCAAGGAAGATTGGGTGAAGGACATTCAAAAAGAGGCTCTGATTCTGGAATCGCATCACTCGACGCACATTGAAGGCACAGCATTAAGCCTTGAGCAGGCGAAGGACATTTTGGAAGGTAAGGCCGTCAAGGGCGTGCGGCCTGACGACAGAAAAGAACTTTTAAATTACAAGAGGGCAATGGATTTCGTCTCAAAGTATCTTGGCAAGGAAAACCCAACTACGGAGGGTGTTGTACGAGAACTTCATAAGATCACCGTCAAAGGCGTGCGCGGCGGCCAGGCAGAACCGGGCCACTACCGCAAGGTTCAAAACTACGTTGTTAATTCCAGGACCAAAGAGGTCATTTACACTCCGCCCGGGCCTCTAGAAGTTCCGCACTTAATGAGAGAATTTGTGGATTGGCTGAATCAAGCGGCAGATTTATCACCTGTTCTTGTTGCCGGCATTGCCCAATTTCAGTTTGTCCACATTCATCCTTTCATTGACGGAAACGGAAGAACAGCGCGGCTTTTGTCCACACTCATTCTTTACAAAACGGGTTATGATTTTAAACGTCTCTTTACGATCTCAGAATTTTACGACCGGGACCGGCCAAACTACTACAAGGCCATTCAGTCCGTCAGACAAAGTGGCATGGACATGACAGGGTGGCTTGAATACTTTGTCGAGGGCCTGCACTCTCAAATGAAAGAGATTCGACAAAAAGGTGCTCAATTGATTAAGCAGGATGCCGCTTTTCAAAAGATTAAGAAAGTTGGTTTAAACAACCGCCAAGAAAAAGCGATTAAGCACCTTTTGCGAAACGCTACAATCAGCGTTAATGAGTATCAGTCTGTTGCTTCCTGTATTAGACGAACAGCTCAGAGAGACTTGGATGACTTAGTCAAAAAAGGGGTCATCAAGATTGTCGCAAAGAGCCAAACAGACCCTACGAAGCACTATGTTTTACTGTGACAGGCTACTGTGACATACTGTGACATTCCACTGTGACACGGATAAGGGACATTGCGGGACAACATTAAGGGACGTAATGTGCCATAAATGTGCCAATTGTGCCATTTTCCTGATGCAGGGGACACCAAAAAGGGCCGAGTTTCCTCGGCCCCCAACTGATATACAGTTAACCTCCAATTGCTTGGATTACTCATAATATACGGCTATTTCCCGGATTTTTCAAGGGGGTTAATTAGATTTTTCAGTTTTTGCAGCAAGATAAAGGGTATTTTCATCTAATAAAGAGGGTTAAGATAACGGACATTTATCGGACATATCGGACCCGCTCATGATTTTACGATGCACTCAAAAATTTATGGATTTTCTCGGCGTATCTAAAAAGGACACCCCCACCTTTCCCCCAGGCGGAGATGAAACGTTTCATGACTGGCATGCCCATCTTTTTTATTTGAACCGCCACAAGCATGTGATTTTTACTCATTCCGCGAGCTTGTTCTCGGTTGTGGCGTTTAACGTCTTCAAAAAGGATGCCATAGACTTGGATGCCTTTTTCTCGAAGAACCTTGCGCGATGTCTTTACTACGAGGAATTCAGCGCGGATGAAATCAGCCGCATTGTGAATGCGGTTCAGAAGATCAAGCTCTCACTGACAAGTGATCGGCGAGTCATAGGCTCTGTCAATGATTTGATTAAACAGTACAAGGCAAACGTACTCTGGCATGAACCGTCCGAAGAAGAACTTCCGGAGTTTCAACGAAGACTGAATCAAACGCCCATGTCTCTTTTGAAAATGAAATATCCCATAGAGCGTTTCCGTGAGGGCCTCTTTCAGGTCCGATAGGTCTGTATTTTTGAAATTGCGCGATCTGCGCGATTATTACGCGATTAGGGGGAAAGGGGGCGGGCGACAAAGGGGCCATAAACGCCCTATTGGCACGCCTTGGGTAGCGCGCGCGGCGCCGCTATTTCTTTTTCCAGAGTTCCTTTAAAAGTACAAGAGTAAGGTCGCTGTCCAGAGACGTACAAGCTGTTCGATATGGGTCTATCGCATCACCCGTTCTTATCTTTTTTATTTTGAAGTAGTTGTGAAAATAATTCAACCCACCGAAATTGTATCAAAATGGCAGTGTTAGCAAAAGTGTTAGCAGTTTCGGATAAAAAATGTTGGTTTTTAGGTCATGATTGAAATAGAGCAAAAATATCGAATAAGCAATCCGCCTCTGATACGTCAAAGGCTTCTTCAGTTGGGCGCGAGAAGAATAAAAAGCGGTAGGGAGCGTAACGAACTATTTGATCTCGATGGAAACCTGAGAAAGCGCAAGAGTTTGTTGCGGCTTCGGTTGTGGGGTAAGCGAGATGCTTGGTTGACATTCAAAGGCCCTCGTCTAAGAGGACAGTTCAAACGGCGGCTTGAACTTGAAACGATGGTTGATTACAACAGAGCAAAACTGATTTTGCAATACCTTGATTTTAAGGTTGTAGCGCGATACGAGAAAAGGCGGGAGGCATTTAAACTCTCATCTTGTATTGTTGCCTTAGATTACCTTCTTCCAAAACATGGTTGGTTCCTTGAGGTTGAAGGATCGTCGCGAAATATACGGCAGGTTGCTAAGAGATTAGGATTACAAAAAGTCGATCAAGAAGAACGATCGTACCCAGAATTGTTAAAAATTAAGTAGCTTTGAACAGTTTATCTTGAACGCTTTGGCGAGTTTTTCGATCGCATTAATTCAGAGTGCAGGCATTCCGAAATAATCACCCCGTACGTAAGGTAGCGAAGGTAGGAGGCGGTACTGTAGGTACCGCACTGAATCAGGCTGGCGCTGGTAGTAACGCCTCGTGAGATATTAAAGAAGCACGGATTTATCTTTGCCGGCTCCATCATCTGCTATGCCTGCATGCAAGCCGCGGTATTGTCAACGACCACCTTGTAACATGTTCCCTCCAGAGAAAATGAGAGCTTTTCTGCGAATTAAGTGCGTGTAGAGATATTTCAACGTTTGGCGCAATAAATAGACATTTTTGTTTCAAGCAAGGTTTCAACCCTCCTTATCTTAGCTTGGCATGTAATTTGCAGGTAATAAGGTCATGCGGAAGTATCTTTTTGCCCTCGCCCTATTAAGCTTACTTATCGCTGAGAGCGGTACGGCGTATGCCGTCGTACTCGGTGAATTTACCATCCCGGGAATCGGTACGAGCAGCAACTCATCTAGCACTGGATTGGACGTGTCGTTCGCCTTTCAGACAGATAGCATAGTAACTATACCGGAGACTATTATTTTTGATAGTCTAGTAGTTGATGAAACAGATCTTGGCGCAACATTTACAGCGACGTCTGCGACAGACCCAAATTTTGATTCATTCGCACAGTATTTGACAAACGGCGTGGACAACTGGTTACTATTTTTCTTTTCACCAATTCCGGGAGGAGGCGGCGTCGGTCAGACAGGTCCCGAGAGCCGTGTTGATCGTTTTGGCCCAAGTCCTTTTCTTCAGAATGGTATCGATTTTGCAGGGTTTGATATTGATTCAGTGAATTTTACAATCAATGACGTAAATCTTGGTTTTTTTAATGAAATGGGAGTTACATTTATGGTTTTTGGTCAGCAAAGAGAGTCCACCGTTATTCCAGAACCTTCCACTCTTTTTCTTCTTGGCACAGGTTTGCTAGGTTTCCTGTTCAGACGTAAACTCTCGTAATTTCTTTCCAGCGTTCGATCCGCGCAGAATCAGGTTAACATTATTTGAATAGTATTAGCACAAAATGTTAGCACTTTTGATGGCTAAAGCATGGTAAAACATGGTCAACTTCGGTCAATCGATTTCCCGCTAAATTTCTTCTAACCTCCAGCAGAACCGTACAAACAGAACCGTACCCCTTCCAAACGTACGGACTTCAATAACAACTCCGGAACCCTGCAATTTTAGAAGGGGTACTGTTTGTTTTTGTTCCATTTGTTAAACTCCCCGGTAACACCACGCGCTTTCCTCTTGAAGCCGTCAAGCAGTGGCTTTCAAAACGTAGCGCCAAAGGGAAGGGTGTTGAGAGGGGCATTTATCTCTAAAAACTATCGTTTGACTTATATGTCCAAAACCTATACACTTATAAACAAATGCATAGGAATTGGACATACTATGAAGACCAAAAGAGAAGAACTGCTCAGAGTATTTAAGCATAATAAGGGCATCCTGCGGTTTTCGGCCATGCTCAAGTCTGGCTTCCATCGACTCGAAATAAAATCCCTTGTTGAGTCGGGCGAAATTGAAAAAATAGGTCGTGGGATATACCGCCTTAAAAATGCTCCGAGCTTTTCTAATCCCGATCTGGTAACCGTAGCCCTCAAAGCGCCAAACAGCGTTATCTGTCTTGTCTCGGCCCTTTACTATCATAAAGCTACGGATGAAATTCCGCGTAAAGTAGACGTGGCGATTCTTCGCCGCCCTTGGGCAAATAAGATTGAATATCCGCCTGTCCAGTATTTCCGCTTTTCGGAAAAGGCTTGGAAGGCGGGTATTGAAACACACATGATCGACGGTCATCCTGTGAAAATTTACAGCCTTGCGAAAACCATTGCCGACTGCTTCAAATACCGAAACAAGATTGGTCTCAACATTGCTCGCGATGCTCTGAAAACGGCGGTCGGGGAAAAGAAAGTTAAGCCGACCGAAATCATGCGTTACGCTGAAATTTGTCGCGTGGATAAGATCATCAGGCCTTACCTGGAAGCACTTCTATGAAACCTCCTGTTAAGAACATAGAGGCCTCTGTGAGAGGGAGGCTGCAGGACAAAGCACGAAAGACCAATCGTCCTTTCGCTGAAGTTTTTCAATACTATGGGATGGAGCGTTTCCTTTACCGCTTCGCGCAATCAAAGTATGCAAAGTCCTTTATTCTGAAAGGCGCGCTTATGTTTACGGTTTGGGATGTGCCTCAGCGTAGAACAACGGTGGACATTGATTTCCTTGCTCGTTTCGATAACAAAATAGAAAAAATAGAGCAGGTGATGCGCGAAGTTTGTGACACGAAAACTCCCATTGACGGACTGGTTTTCGATTCAAAGACCGTCAAAGGACAACGAATCAAAGAAGATGCTGATTATGAGGGTGTGCGGGTAAAGTTTCTTGGGTTTCTCGAAAAGTCAGAGCTTTCAATGCAGATCGATGTTGGTTTTGGCGATGTGATTACGCCCAAGCCTTCTGAAGTGGACTACCCGACGATTCTTGATTTTCCAGCCCCTCATTTGCAGGGCTATACTTTTGAAAGTGTTGTAGCTGAAAAATTTGAGGCGATGATTAAACTTGGAACACTCAACAGCCGCATGAAAGATTTCTATGACGTGTGGCTTATGACAAGACAATTCAACTTTGAAGGAAAGAAACTCACATCAGCAATCAAAGCCACCTTTGAGCATAGAAAGACGCCGCTTCCTTCGAGTAAACCGCTCTTTGCCGCCGGAATTTACGCCGAAGAGTCGGTTCAAGCGACGTGGTGGAAGGCATTTTTGAAAAAGAACCAGATCAAAGATGCTCCTGATAGCTTCAAAAAGGTCGCTTCTGCCGTTGAAGAATTTCTAAGCGCGCCGATAGTGGCTATTGCATCGGGCAAAGAACTGTCGAATAAGTGGCAAGCACCAGGGCCTTGGATTTCCTAAGAGAAAGATTTTCTCCTTAAAATTGCTAACAGTGCTAACAAATTTTATTGCCAACAAACGTCAAAAAACGTTTTTATCTGTACTGCAAGATGTTTCTGTCTTGGGGGCGGTCAAAAAACTGTTAGCAAAATTGTTAGCCCTAAACAACGCATGAAAATTTATAGGAAGTTTAGGACAACCCCTGAGCTTTCAATATAAATGGTTTCTGAATTATTTAAATGTTGCTCAGGGGTAGCACTTTTGATGCTAAATGATGGTTAAAGATGGTCAACTAACTTAGCTTTTTTGTGGATCTCAGCGTTTTATGCAGCACCTTTGGTGTGGGGTTGCGGGTTTCCCGCAGGGACTCCGCAGGAGCCCGAAGGAATACTCGCAGGTTCTCCTGCGAGTGCAATTCCCGTCGCTCACCCCATTTCCTCGCTTCCGCTCGGAAATGGGGCAGTCCGCAGCGAAAGACGCTGCGGACTGCCCCATCACGTATTAATTTAAAGCGAGGAAATGGTCCCAGGAGGAGCGCAGCGACGACGTGGGACTACCTTTAAATCTTCCGTTCGGAAATGTGACTGCCGCATAGATGAAAAGAAATGGGAAGCGGGCTGCCCGCACTTTTGGAGCGGGTACCGTTATATTAAAGATTACGCTCAAGATCCCCGGTTAAGGATTTGAATTGAATCTGCTTAGAGAAATCAAAACGAAATTGAAATGGGCATTTACGCATTGCCCGTCGCTTTCTGAGCGGAAGCTCCACGAGGTCGTGACTTACCCCGTTCAGGACCATGCTTATATCGCGGCCTATTGGAAAGACCAGTCCAACGGCAAAGGGCCGGCGGTTTCGCTTTATGTATGCAATAAAGAAGTCATGAAGTTTGATTGTTTCGGAGAAGGAAAAGGCCATTACCACATTAATATCAATCAGCCGCCTTTGGTTCCGAGAGGCGAAGAGCGGATCCAACTGATGGAACGGACGCGCGAAGAGCAGGTGAAGCGCGCCATTTTTGAAATCCAGAAAAACGCGTCTTATTTTCTTCAAAGAAACTTCGATCCGAGAGTCACTTTTTTTAAATTGGATAAATCCAAATTAGAAACGGCCTGCGGGCAGGCACAAGCGAAACTTCTCGAGTACGCCGCGAAATTTTAGGCTACGTCCTCTAAATGGTACCGATTTCATTAATCACTTAATAAATCGGAAAATCGGAACATTTCCAGAAGTGTCAGGTTTGGTTGAATCTGGTACTTTTGGAAGGGCGTCACTTTACTAGATTTATTCTTTTGCTGTCTTCTTCGCAAAAGAGAAGGTGGCAAGCCATGGGAGAATAAAAAGGGTCGCCAGGGGCGCGAGCACCGTTCCCAATACGACAGAGAATCCAAATCGTTGCGTGGGTGGAAAATTTGAGAGCATGAAAATGCTGAAACCCGCAACCACCATCAGACTTGACCAGAGAATGGGGTCCCATAAGTGGGCGCAAGCTTTGGCCCAGGCTTCCCAATCGTTGGGTTTTTGTTCCAACCGCTTTGCACGGATGATCAAATGGATCATTGAGTCCACACCCATTCCAATCGCGACATTAACAGCAGGCGCGGCAATGACATCGAGAGGCATTTTGATGAAGGAGAGAATGCCGAGCATCGTAATTGGCACAAAATAAAGACTCGCAAGCATCGCCAGAGAATATTTCCAAGAGCGCGAGAGAAACCACGTCATCATAAGGATGACCGCGTTCAGAAATCCAGAGCCTGAAATTAAGCTTGAAGTGATCAGTTGAGAAAGCCTTCCCTGAAGATTAAAAACGCCGCCCACCAGAAATGGTTGATAACCCTGTTTGCGGACAATTTCTTTAATTCGCTCAACAACTTGAAGGCGAGATCCGCTTCGTTCGGCTTCTTTCATCCGGAGCATAAAAAGCGCATGACGTCTATTTTCGGTGACGAAGTATTTTGCGATTTCCCCGAAGCGAGGGCTATCGAGGACATCCAACAACCATTCGGTGGTCATGAATTTGGTCAACAGAGAACTTTTTACTTCAGCCACGACAATAGGAAGCGAAATGACATTTCCTACGGCTGGGTCTTGTTCGAGCGCCAAGTGTAGGCTCCACATTTTTTGATAGGCATCTTTGCTGTTGAGTTTCTCATGTTCCGGATCTTCA
>Ga0155842_112_pt2 | contig 14386 bp, 17 predicted proteins | sample RifCSPlowO2_01_FD_107496 | JGI IMG/M metagenome (GOLD analysis project Ga0155842, IMG submission 107496) | Omnitrophica bacterium RIFCSPLOWO2_01_FULL_45_10b | reverse complement strand
CTGCTTAAGAAAGCGGAAGAGTTCGCCCAACTTCAGGATCGCCTGCTGCGTTCCGCTGCCGATTTTGACAATGCCAAAAAACGGCTCACCAAAGAACGTGAAGAATTTTTAAAATTTGCGATCGAAAATCTCATTTATGATCTTCTCCCAGTTTTAGATCATCTTGAACTTGCGTTAGCCCATCTTGATGCGAAGGATGAAAAAATAAAATCGATACGCGATGGATTTTTATTGATCCAACGGCAGCTGCTTGCGATTTTGGCGGGGCATGGCGTTAAACGCGTGGAAGCTTTCGGCAAGCACTTTGACCCTCACGTGCACGAAGCAGTGAGCCATATCATAACGCACGAGCAACCGGAGGGAACCATTGTGGAGGAAATTTTGCCGGGTTATGAGCTGAATGGCAAATTGCTTCGTCCTGCGAAAGTTAAAATTTCAACCAAAACGGAGCTGCCTTCCAAAGAGAAAACTGAGGAATTAACTTGAGTCATCGGGAAACCTTTAATCTACCCGATGGCTCATCCTGAGCCCGCCAACGATCTTTGGCGGGCGTAGGATTACCATAAGGTAACCCTCTGCCAGCTTCATTAGACTTGAATCTTAAATTTAATGAAGCTGGCGAGGGTGAGGGGTCGGGGAAAATTCCCCGACCCCTCAATTAACTTAAGATGGCGGCAGGAACAAAAAAACGGGATTACTATGAAGTGCTCGGTGTTTCCAAGACGGCTTCCGAAGAAGAGATTAAGAAAGCCTATCGGAAACTTGCACTCAAGTATCATCCCGATCGAAACAAAGGCAACAAAGAAGCCGAAGAACATTTCAAAGAAGCGGCCGAAGCCTACGCAATTTTAAGCGATCGTGAAAAGCGCGCTCAATATGATCAATTTGGTCATTCACTTGGCGGAGGCGGTTTCCAAGGTTTCGAAGGTTTTGAGGGGGCTTTTCAAGGATTCGGTGATATTTTTGGGGATCTTTTTGAGGATTTTTTTGGAGGTACTTCCCGCCGCGGTGGCGGTGCAAGAAGCGGATTTCGCGGAGCGGATTTAGAATATTCGGTTGAAATTTCTTTGGAGGAAGCAGCCGCTGGAAAAGAAATTGCCGTTGAATTTCCTCGGCATGAGCGCTGCGATGACTGCCAAGGAAGCGGTGCTGCAGCCGGAAGCCGTCCCACCATTTGCCCTGATTGCGGCGGACATGGCGAGGTTCGGGTTTCGCAAGGATTTTTTACGCTTCGCAGGACTTGTCCGCGCTGCCGTGGGGAGGGAAAACAAATTACGAATCCATGTCCCCATTGCCGGGGTGCCGGGCGGGTAAAAAAAACCCGGAAATTAAGTGTGAAAATTCCGGCCGGTATTGAAGATGGCTCTCAGCTTAAAGTCTCGGGTGAAGGTGAGGCAGGAGAACGGGGCGGCGCACGCGGTAATCTTTACGTCTATATTTCCGTGAAACGGCACCCAATTTTTGAGCGCATGGGCAAAGACATCATTGTAGATGCCAAAATCGGAATTCATCAGGCGACCTTAGGGACTCAAATTGAAGTACCTACTTTAGACGGAAAGGTGCGGCTTAAGATTCCAAGCGGAACACAGCCCGGGAAAGTTTTTCGGCTTAAAGGAAAAGGAATGCCAGATCTGCATGGTTATGGAACGGGAGATGAATTAGTTCGCGTTAATGTAGAGATTCCGGAGCATTTGTCTTCGCAAGAGAAGAAGTTGCTTGAAGAATTTGGAAAGCTCAGAGACGGCTCCAATTAGGAAAAAGGATTTTTTGGCCGTTGAGATGTTGAGGTAACATTATGCCAACGTACGAGTATGAATGCGAAAAGTGCGGGCATCGCTTCGAAAAATTTCAATCGATTACCGCCGAACGGGTTAAGACCTGTCCCCAATGCCAGGGAAAGGTTAAGCGCTTGATTGGCGGTGGTGCGGGGATTCTTTTTAAAGGAAGCGGGTTTTACCAGACGGATTACCGTTCATCTTCCTATCAAAAGAAGGCAGAAGCCGATAAAAAACCGGCTGCTCCGGCAAACCCTCCCGCAAAGCCAGATAAGAGTTCCAAATCTTCAGATCCTAAGCCTAAGACATGAAATTCTTTGATTACCAAACGCGCGTCCGCTATGCGGAAACGGATCGCATGGGCATTAGTTATTACGCCAATTATTTGGTTTGGTTTGAAGCAGCACGCACCGAATACTTTAGGGCGCTTGGAATTGTTTACTCCGAATTTGAAAAGCAGGGAATCTTCTTGCCCGTGGCCGAAGCCTATTGCCGTTATACAGAACCCAGTTCTTACGATGATGCGCTTACCGTGCGCACGATTGTGAGCCAAATCCGCCAAAGTTCTCTTCGTTTTGAATACCAGGTATTCAAAAATGGCGGCACAAAACCGATCGCTACAGGGCACACGGTTCATGTCTTTAGTGATAAAACGTTGAAGCCTACTCGAATCCCTGAGAATTTGAAATCAAAAGTGGAGCTTACCAGTTTTTAATCAATTGTCATTCTGAGCGCATAGCGCGAAGAATCTTCGATTAAGATCCTTCGCTTCGCTCAGGATGACAGTTTTTTTGGCAAGAAACCCATATCGTTTCACCCCACCACGTTCGACTCATCACGCTAAACAAATGCGGATGATGGTCCACACATGTTACGTTTGCTTTGAAACCCCGATGTTCTAAAAGATTCCGTATGGAACGCGGGGTTTGTAAATTGATATGAAGACGCGTATGCTCACTTTCAGGATAGAGGATTTTAAATACTTCCTTTAAAAAAGCCCTTATGGAAGAAGCATGTTTGCTTTTGCTTCGGAAGATACGCAAAGTTTCTTTGATCAGTTTAAGCGGCAGTTCGCTGATTCGTTTTAGCGGGAAAAGCCAGCGGATATAATTGAGATTTGGCGTGCTGATGACAAGCGTTCCCCCGGGTTTAAGTGCGCGTCTGAATTTAGCGAGTAAGATTTCCAATTCCCAATCGTACAAATGTTCGTACACCTGATTAAAAACAATGGTGTCAAATTCCGCTTCAAAATTTAAATCTTCCATTCTCATTTGTTTGAATGCAACGCGATCTTTAATTTCTTTTGGGAACCGTTTCGCATATTCATGCGCAAAATTAATTGCATCTGGGCTAAAGTCAATGCCTAAGGCTGTGCAACTCATTCGGGCCAGCGCAATGACCAAAGCGCCGCGGCCGCATCCAAAGTCAAGGATGCGTTGGCCGGGAGTAATGCGGCCGAACCGAATGGTTTCCGGGAGGGCCGGATCCAGAACATCCATTTTTTCGGTATGGTCAAGCCCAGGTAAGGTATGCAGATAATAATTTTTGTCGTAAAGCCCGGCGCTTAAACGCTCCGGTTTTTTTGTGGAGTCACTTGCAGGCATTGTTCGTTGTCTCTTTCGCTGGTTTTTCCAATTTGAATACTATAATATAACACACAGGATTCATGGAGGAAGAAATGAAGTCATTGCGGGAATACATTTGGATGGAAACAAAGAAAAGGCGCGATTATGTCAATATTACTCCCAGAGTTGAAGAAATTGTCAGAAAATCGGGTGTTAAAGAAGGGCTAGTTTTGGTCAATCCAATGCATATTACGGCTAGCTGTTACATTAATGATGATGAACAGGGTTTGATTCAAGATTTTGACGAGTTTCTTGAAAAAATCGCTCCTTATGATGTTCAAAAATACCGTCATCACCAAACAGGAGAAGACAACGGCGATGCCCACTTAAAACGCCAGCTTTTTGGCCGGGAAGTGGTGGTGGCCATTACGGATGGAAAGCTTGATTTTGGCCCTTGGGAGCAAATTTTTTACGCTGAATTCGACGGCAAGCGCCGGAAACGCGTCCTTGTTAAAGTCATTGGCGAATAATGTTTTCGGATATATAATGCTGCCCAATTCAATCCTGACCAGGGAAAATGGGGTTCATCGATGATGCAATCAGGGCGCGTTCAAGTAAAATTGCCATCAGGGGCAATTGGGGGAATTGGCAGCAGCCTTCCTAAAGGTCCGAATTATTTCATCATTGTCCTTCTTTTTTTGATTCCCATTCTTGTTTTTGGCGCAAGCCTGTATTTCTTTTGGGGCGGCTCAGAATCACGAACTCCTTATTCCCTGACCATTCGAAGGTTTTCTGGCACGGCGGAAATGTATTCACGCAAGACCAAGCAGTGGACAAAAATTACACGTCAGACCAAGTCCCCGATTTTACTTTATGCACATGATAAAGTGAGAACAGGCCCCGATTCCGAATTTGAATTAAAAATCCCGGATGTGTTCGACAGCCGCCTTAAATCTTCTGCAGAACTGGAAGTGCTACCCAGTAAAGTGGGCCCTGAGGGAAAGGAGCTCAAGCTTAGGCTTCAGAAGGGGTCTTTATTTTCGGTTTTTGGCAAAAAAATAAAAGATTGGAAACTTTATTTGGAGACACCTCTTCTTGTCAGCACGCTTAATGATGCCATGTGTATGCTCACGGCCGAAGAAGAAACCGAGTCTTCCATTGCCGTCCTCGAGGGCGCAGTTCAAGCGCGCGCAGTTAATTCCAAAGAACTAGTTTCGGTAAAGGCCCTTGAAATATTTACCGTAACTTTTGGCGGTGAAGTAGCTGTTAAACCCACGAAGGTGAGCTATCAGCAATGGCGGGCGATCAGTGAAGTGCGCGAGCTTTTGGGAGTTGCTTCCGCCAAAGAAGTGGAACAGCAAATTGATCTCAGAAAGAAGGCAGGTTCCCTTTTTCAATATGTGCTCGACGAAGGCACTTTTTATAAGCCCGATTGGGGTTTTGCCAACCGCGAATTTTATGAAGAAGCCGATAAAAAGGTGATTTTAAGGGCAGATTTCGATGTCTATCCTCAATATTCGTACGCGGGGCTTTATTTTAAGACCCGAAACTTTGACCTTTCCAAAGTAAAGCATCTGTCCTTCTATTTGAAGGCAGCCTCAGAAAAGAAAATTCTTGAACGATTTCGAATTGAAATGAAAGACCGCTATGCCACCGTTCGAGGCTATGCCGTGGCACCGATTACCGAAGATTGGCGGCTTTACTCTTTTGATTTCAATGCTCAAAAGGCAACGCCGGTAACGGAAGTGGTATTTATTTTTGAGAATGCAAAAGTAGGCCCGCTCGGCACAAACGGCACCGTCTATATCAAAGATATTAATATTGAATAATTTTACTCTATCAAATTAATGCCAAAAAAGTTCAAAGTTTCTGTTCTAGGGGATGGCGGTTGGGGAACCGCGCTGGCTCTTGTCAGTGCTCGCCGAGGTAACGACACGCTTCTTTGGAGCGCTTTCCCGGATTATGCGGCAGAACTTGAACGTAAGCGCGAAAACGTAAAATTTCTTCCCGGAATACCTTTTCCGAAAACAATCACCGTCGCCTCAGAACTTAGCGAAGCGGTCGATTTCGGCGATATCCTTGTTCTCGCAGTCCCTTCTCAGTTTCTTAGAAATATCCTGTTTAAATTGAAAGAGTTTGATGTTTCAAAAAAAATTCTTGTGAGCGTTTCAAAAGGCATCGAAGCTAAAACATTAGCGCGGCCATCGGAAATTATTTTTTCGGTATTAGGCAAGGTCAATTTGGCAGTGCTTTCAGGGCCTTCGCATGCTGAAGAAGTGGCGCGCAATATTCCCACGCTTGTTGTCGTGGCTTCCAAAGACACCAAAGCTGCCGAAACAGTTCAGGAAGCTTTTCGCGACCCGCGCTTTCGTATTTATATTCAAAATGATATTGTCGGCGTTGAGCTGGGGGGTGCGCTTAAAAATGTGATGGCCATCGGCGCGGGCTTGTGTGACGGGCTCAAACTGGGATCCAACACGAAGGCGGCTTTGGTTTCGCGCGGTCTTTTGGAAATGATGCAATTAGGCGTCCGGATGGGCGCAAATCCAAATACGTTTTTCGGGCTCTCAGGGCTTGGAGATTTGGTGACCACCTGCATTTCCGAATATGGCCGCAATTTGCGCGTGGGCCGCGAGCTTGGACAGGGAAGGAAGCTAAAAGAAATTCTGAAGGACATGCAACAGGTGGCTGAAGGTGTGGAAACAACGCGCAGTGCTTATCAATTGGCCCAAAAGCATCATGTGACCGCTGCTATTATCAGCGAACTTTACAAAATGCTTTTTGAAGACAAAGACCCGCGAAAAGCGCTTGAAGACCTTATGAGCCGCGAAGCGCATGAGGAGTTGAAACAGTATTAAGCGATCAGCCGTCAGCTTTCAGCTATCAGTAACCTGTAAAAAATGAGTCTGTTGTTTAAACTCGGGCAAGACACATTTTTCCTTTCTGGTTTTTTGCCTTTGACGTTGTTATTTTCTGATAGCAGATAGCTGAACGCTGATAGCTTTTTTTCGACGGGACGTGGCGCAGCCCGGTAGCGCACACGCTTGGGGTGCGTGGGGTCGCGAGTTCAAATCTCGCCGTCCCGATTTTTATTAATAAAAAGAAATGGGCAATCTGGACTGTCCAACTTTTCCTTAGTATTTAAAAATCGGGCAGTCCCAACTTCCCATAGTTTTTAATTAAAGTTGGGGCCGTCCCGACCATCACCTTCCTTAGAAGTAGTTCTAAGTGAGTATTAATTTAGAAGGTGATGGTCGCCCCCGAACGAAGTGAGAGGGCTACCTAAATAGTCCAAAGCGGAATTTAATGGAAATTTCGGGACTGTCCCAATCAACCATTAAAAATTTAATCGGAAGATTGGGGCTGATTTCAAATAAATAGCCAATCAATAATTAATGAAAATCAGTGCCGTCCCGAGATTCTTTTGATGAATTAGTCCTCGGGCAGTCATGGTTTCCTTAGGATAAATTAATCAATACCATGGCCGTCCCGACCATTTTAGCTTCAGTTGAGAAGAGATGAGGGTTCATTTATTTCAGAGGAGAGGACAATGAGATTTATATTGAAAAAGAAAGTTTGGCTTATTGTTATTCTAGCACTTGTTTCGGGGGCGATGTTCACCGTTCCACTTTCGTATGCAAAATCGGCGCGGGAAATTGATGCCAGCGTAGATGACTCACTCGATCGTTTTAAGCGGGAAGTTGAAGGCTCGTCCAATCTTCTTGCTCAGGCAAAAGGCGTGCTCGTATTTCCAAGGGTCATCAAAGCCGGCATCGGGCTTGGCGGTGAATACGGTGAAGGCGCGCTTCGTGTCGGCGGCAAAACGATTGATTATTACAATACCATCAGCGGATCCTTTGGTTTTCAATTGGGCGCTCAGGTAAAAAGTGTTTACCTTCTTTTTATGAATGATCAGGCGCTTCGGGATTTCCGATATGCGGATGGGTGGGAAGCCGGCGTCAATGGTTCCGTAGCGCTCGTTACCCTCGGTGCTTCAGGGTCCGTTGACACGACCAAAACCAATCAACCCATTATCGGTTTTGTCTTAGGCCAAAAAGGGCTGATGTATAACCTCACGCTTGAAGGTTCCAAATTCAACAAGCTGGAAAAATAAAAATGAAAAAGCGTTATGGTATGGCACTCGGTTAATCTAGAAAATGCCTCCTATCAAACTCTCGCCTTCCACGCTTAATCTTTTCCTTGAATGCCCGCGGTGCTTTTGGCTTGATAAAGTAAAGGGCATCAAACGGCCACGCGGAATATTCCCGTCGCTTCCGGGTGGCATGGATCGCGTCATTAAAGCCTATTTTGATACGTTTCGAGCGAAGGACATTCTCCCCGCGGAATTAAACGGCAATGATTTCAAAGGGGTCCAACTGTTCCACGATCAAGTGCGGCTTGAAAAGTGGCGCAATTGGCGCACGGGGCTTGAGTATCACGATGAAGACGGTTCAATTTTCAGCGGTGCCTTGGATGATCTGTTGGTTAAAGACGGCCAATACATTCCTTTTGATTATAAAACCAAAGGCTCCGTAACCACAGAGGAAGACGCCGTCAAATATTATCGAAATCAGTTGGATGGTTACGCCCTTCTCCTTCATGAAAATCAGATGCCGACGGCGGGTTACGGATATCTTCTTTATTATTCGCCTAAAAGTGTGAGCGAGAAGGGTGCGGTTACGTTTGAACTTCAAGCCATCAAAATTGCAACCGATTATGAACGAGCGAGCTCCACTTTTAAAAATGCGGTCGCCCTCCTGAAAAGTTCAGCAGTCCCCGCAGTAAACGGCCGTTGTGAATACTGCGGCTGGCTTGCCAAATTCAAAAGCGCTTGAAAATCCATAAAGTGATCTACAAATTTCTCTCTTGTCATTTTTTAGTCTGCTTTTTATGCGTTCTTCTTGTTTTGCCGCACCCGGTGCAAGGCCAGCAATTGATACCGAACCCATCAAGCGCCACGCAGGATAATTTTGATAGTTCCCCCGGCGAAGCGCTTCCACGCCGCGGCCTTTTTGTTTCAGTCATACAAAATCCACCTACGCTTTCAAGCCGTGAAGAAATCACCAAGCTGATTGAGTTCGCAAAAAAGGCCGAGATCGAAGTTCTTTTTGTTCAGATTTATCGTTCCGGCAAAGCCTGGTTTCCTTCGGGCATCGCGGACGCCGCTCCTTATCAGGTCTCTTTAAAACAGGCGGGGGAAGATCCTTTCGCGCTTCTCATTAAAGAAGCTCATGTTTCTGGAATTCAGGTGCATGCATGGCTGAATATGTTGAGCCTCAGCACGAATCAAGATGCCCCGCTCCTCAAAAAATATGGAACCGATATCCTGACCAGAAATCGCAAAGAAAAGAAAACGCTTGAGGATTATAAAATCGACAATCAATACTTTCTTGAGCCAGGAGATTTAAGGGTAAGGCAAGAGCTTTCCAATATGGTCGAAGAAATTCTCCGCGCTTATCCAGATTTGGACGGCATTCAATTCGATTATATTCGATACCCTGATAAAAATCCGGCTTATGGATTCACCAAGATCAATGTCGCTCGTTTCAAAGCATCGACCAATCTTCAAACGGTTGATGAAGAAAGCCAAGCTTGGAAAGATTGGAAACGCAATCAAGTCACCGCTTTTCTAAATCAGTTAATTCAAAAAACGATCGCCATTCGCTCAGATATTCAAATCTCAACAACCGGGTGCATGAATTACGTACGGGCTTATCACGAAGCCTTTCAAGACTGGGCCGCTTGGCTGAATGGCGGCCTCATTCAATTTGTAACCATTATGTCTTACACTAAAAAAACTGAAGATTTTGAAAAATATATCGCGGAAGCAAAAAGCAAAACCAGAGATTTTAAGAAAGTCAATATCGCGATTGGCGCCTACGAGTTCCTTGACTCATCCAAAACCTTTGCCAAACAATTCAAGCTCTGCGAACACTCAGGCGGCGGCGCCTGCGTCGTTTTTCATTATGGAAGTTTGCTTGAAAATCCCGCTCTTCAAGACCCTTTAATTAACGGCAAGAAATCAAAAACAGAGTAATCCATGGAGTTTTATTATTTTTTTTGAATGTAGGATTGATTTTTTAGAAAAAAGAGTACTGTAAAACTATTGCTTATGCAAAGGAGCTAATGTATGAAAAAACTATCGTTTTCCTTGTTCTTGTTTCTTATAGTTACCCCAGCATTCGCACAATCTGGGCCCCTCAGTTTATTCGAAAAAGAATATAGCTGGGGCGATAAACTCAAACGCGGCGCAATTAATGTTATTACCTCACCTGTTGAGGTTGCGCGCGAAATCCATATGAGTAGTGCAGAATCAAATCTTTTGTACGGCTGGACAATCGGCCTTATTCACGGAGTCGGGGAGGGTCTTGTCCGTTTTGGGGCAGGGGCGATTGATATTTTAACTTGCCCGTTTGACTTCCCCAAGTCTCATAAAGGCCCTTTGATTCAACCAGAGTATGTCTGGCAGAAACCAGGACCAAAGTATTCTTAGAAGGGAGGCCTCGCCATGAAGTGGCAGAAATCTTCTTGGAAAATTTTGGTAGTTGTTTTCATCATTGCCGGCGGAACATTCTTTTTATCCCGTTCCATTACGGTTAATGAATTTCAACAACCTGAATTTTTAACGTTTAACGAGCTCAGAAAACTTTCTAAAAATCCTCATCCCGGCGGGCTGCTTGAACTTAAATTAAACCGTTTTTGGCGGACACCCATCATCAGCAATGAAGCTTACCGACATGGCACAAGGCCGCACAGTCCGTCCGATCCGAGGCTCGGACATTATCTGCGTCTTGTCAGCTGGAACATCGAAAAATCCATTTATATGGAAAATGCGATCAAGGCTTTCTCTGCCGCTGACCGATTCAGTACTTTGATTGATCCTACAAAAGTTCAGCCAAACTCTTCGGAATATCAAAATATTATGAGGCAACGTGACAAACTTTCTAATGCCGACATTATTGTGCTTCAAGAAATGGATATTGGAGTCAAGCGTTCGGGATATATCAATGCAGCTGGGGAACTTGCCAAAGCGTTGGATATGAATTATGCCTATGGCGCTGAGCAGCTTGAAATTGATCCAATTTACCTTGGCCTTGAGAAAATTTATCATCAGGGCAGTACCACAGTTGATCAGGAAGCGACGGACTTTTACACAGCTGATTCAACACAGTATAAAGGAGTTTTTGGTTGCGCTGTGCTGTCGCGGTATCCGATTAAGCATGTTGAAGTGTTTCAATTGAAATCTCAAGCTTATGATTGGCATGCCGGAGAAAAACCAAAAGTTGGCGCTGTGGAAAAAGTTAGGCGCGGTGGCGCTAAAGCTATTTTTCTAAACATGATGACCCGTGAAATGAAAGTTGGAGGAAGAATTTATTTTCGCGTGGATCTTGCCGTGCCTGGTCTTCCAGGGGGAACCCTTACGATCATTAATGTTCACCTTGAAATTAAATGCCTGCCCAAAGGCCGGGAAGCTCAGATGTCTGAAATTCTTTCCTACATTAAACGGATTAAGCATCCTGTTATTTTGGTAGGCGATTTTAATTCGGCCCCGGTGGACTTGAGCCCCACATCAGCATGGAGAATCACTGAAAGAACAGCAAAAAATCCAGAAACCTGGCTATCCATAGGCACAAGCGTATTGCTTCCCCATGCTTTGGTTATTAATACCGCCCGCTACACGACAAAGATCACTAAAAATTTACAAGATCCGACCGCTAAAGATATTCCTATGTTATCGCCAAACCGCGTGAAGCCATTGTTCGATATGATTGAACATTATCGATTTAATGATGGCGGCGCTTTTGATTTTCGAGGTGATGTCAAGCATTCTGTCAATGGTAAGGATGGAACTCTTGCCAATTCCAATCAACGGGATCTAAAAGGGTTTAAAACAACATTCAGCGTCAAACGTTCCCTTGTAGAGGTGATTGGAAAATATCGTTTGGACTGGGTCTTTGTAAAATCTTACCTCAAAGATACGCGAGATCTAACAGGCCCATACCGATTTGCCCCGCTTTTCGGTGAAACTTTAGAAGAGATGAACACCAGCCTTACGCCTCCTATTTCAGACCATCATCCCAACGTAGTGGACATCCCCTTTCAAGAACCTAAAATCTAACCTCGAAATAAGCTGTTATTTCCATTATTGGACGGTTCGAGACCGGTTATAAATCGTTCTCGGAGGTTTGCAAATCGATTTGCCGCATGGCATCTTTTAATTAAGCGTGGAAGTTTAAGCTGTGAAAACAGCTTATTTTTTTGTGTTGTTGGTTTGACATAGACGTTCAACATTCATGTCAATCATGGAATGGAAAAGTAGCCAATGGCAACAAGCAGTCGTCTTTATGGAAGCATAGAAGCCGCCAAAGAGATTGGCATTTCTCTACGGCAACTTTATCACTGGGTAGATTCCCTTCGTGTTGTGACGCCCAAACGGTATCCGTATGGAATGCGCAAGTTTCGGAGGTTTACGGAAAAGGACATTCTAACGCTTCGGAAAATGAAAGAAATTGTAGATTGGGGTTATACCTTGACAGCTGCTGTGAATATGTTGAAAGAACAACAATCGACTAGCGATGGAACTGCCAATCATGAATAAGAGAGAATCGGTGATGAAAAAAGGCCGAGGGAAGTGGATAAAACTTACCGATTTAGAAGTAAAAGCGGTGAACGCTGAATTCGAAAAAGGAACTAAGGAACGATTTGCCGCCATTGTTGAATTTTCCAACGATGCCATCTTCAGCAAAACTTTGGAAGGAACGATTACAAGCTGGAATCGAGCTGCCGAACGAATTTACGGTTATACGGCTCAGGAAATTATTGGTAAATCAATTGCAGCACTTCTGCCTCCAGAGCGCTTTAACGAGGTTGAAAACATGTTGGACCAACTCAGGCGAGGAGAGAGCATTGAGCATTTCGAAATTGGCTGCAAACGCAAGAACGGCGCGCTCATCGATGTTTCGCTCACCATTTCTCCTATTAAAAATTCAAACCAAGAGTCGGTCGGTGCATCCGTTATTGCGCGCGATATTACAGAACGCAAGCGAGCGGAATTGGAACTTAGAAAAATGAATGAGGAATTAAAAAAATTGGATCAGTTAAAATCAGACTTCGTTTCCACCGTTTCGCATGAGCTTCGCACGCCCATGACGATTATTCGTGAGGGCGTAAGCCAAATTTTGGATGGCCTTCTTGGCGAAACAACGGAAGATCAGAAACAATTTCTCACCATTACATTAAACGGAATTGACCGATTGTCCCGCATTATTAATGATCTTCTTGATATTTCAAAACTTGAGGCCGGTAAAATCGAATTGGAACGGCAGCCTGTCAATCTCGTAGCCTTAGCCCAAGAAGCGATGCAAATTTTCAACTCTAAGGTCAAGGAGAAGGGGCTTGAATTACAATTGGCAAACCAATCTCAGGAAATTGAAGCTCATGTGGATCATGACAAACTGATTCAGGTTCTGACCAACTTGATTGACAACGCCATTAAGTTTACGGAGCAAGGTCATATTGAAATTGGAGTTACGGAACAAAATGGGACAATTGTTTGCAATGTTTCGGATACTGGTCAAGGGATTCCCGAACAAGATTTGGGGCGTGTTTTTGGAAAATTCCAACAATTTGGCCGTACCGCAGGGCCCGGTGAAAAAGGAACAGGCCTTGGGCTTGCAATTGCTAAAGGGCTTGTCGAGCTTCACGGCGGCAAAATTGGAGTTGAAAGCAAACTTGGAGTAGGGACAAAATTTACGTTTACCATTCCAAAGGTCACAGCCGAGGAATTGCTTCATGAATATGTGAACGCCGGCGTTCAAGAAGCCATGCGTCAAGAAACTGCTCTTTCACTTGTTGTCATCGCCATTCGGAATTTCGAAGCATTAAAAGAAAAGATCGGTGTTAACGAAGCGGGGCTTCTTCTTCATGAACTTACAAGGCTGGTCAAACAATCGCTTCGCCGAAAAAGTGACCGTGCTGTTGGAAGTCGGGAATCGATCATGGTTCTTCTTCCTTTGGTTGGTAAAGAAGACGCGCTCATAGTTGGCGGAAGAGCGCGTCAAGTCGTTGAGGAATATTTAATTAAACGTGGGTTTGCACAATTGGTAAAGGTTTCGGTACGAGTGGCTACCTTTCCGGACGACGGCCGTACCACGGATGAGATTTTAAAACGGGCTTTTGCTTAAGGAGTAAAGGATGGCAAAGAAGAAAATTTTAATCGCGGATGATGAACTCATTATTTTGAAACTTATGAAATCTCGTCTCGTGGCAAATGGTTATGATGTGAAAACAGTTTCGAACGGTTTGGAAGCAGTCGGCGAAGCGCAGAGATGGCAGCCTGACCTTATTCTTCTTGATGTGATTATGCCCGTTCTGGATGGGCTTGAAGCATGCAAAAGGCTCAAAGCTGATCCAGCGACAAGAAATATTCCGATTGTTGTCATTACAGCCTCCCCGCACCGCGGGCTTGGCCAAAAGTGCGTTGAAGAAGGAGCCTTGGAGTTAGTAAAGAAACCGTTCAATTCTTCTGATTTACTGGCCATTATCAAAAAAACATTTAACGGAAACGGCAGTTCTCATAATTCTCATGAATAGGAGGGCACGATGTTTAAGAAAATCTTGGTGATTGAAGATGAACCGGAAATTGTAAGGATGCTTAAGTCCCGTTTAGAAGCAAATAATTATGCTGTGGATTCTGCTTCTGACGGAGTGGATGGGTTAAAACACGTGGAATCTGAAAAGCCGGATTTGATTATTCTGGATATCATGATGCCGGGAATGGATGGTTATACGTTTCTAAAAAATTTGAAGCACAAACCTTCAGGGCATCAGATCCCTGTTATTGTTTTGACTGCCAAATCGGAAATACAAGACTTGTTTGAGCTTGAAGGCGTTACAGATTATGTTGTCAAACCTTATGAACCCCAAAATTTGCTTGAACGAGTTCAAAAGCATTTGGGACATTGAGTCAAACTGTTTGTTAGGAGGATCATAAAATGATGAAAAGAATTTTGGTTGTGGATGACGAGCCCTATATTGTCAAAATGG
>Ga0155842_167_pt2 | contig 14895 bp, 21 predicted proteins | sample RifCSPlowO2_01_FD_107496 | JGI IMG/M metagenome (GOLD analysis project Ga0155842, IMG submission 107496) | Omnitrophica bacterium RIFCSPLOWO2_01_FULL_45_10b | reverse complement strand
AGAGAATTGGGAAATGAAAGCAACAGAATGAATGCAACTACCGGTAAACAGAAAATTTTCTTTTTCATGGTTCCCCGATCGATTAGTTACTTAATTTTGACTGTGTTATATATCGGTAGAACACAGCTTATTCTGAAGCGGCTTTAAACTCAAGCCAAAAAGTAGTTCCTTTTCCCTCTTGAGTCTCAACTTTAATCTTTCCTCCATTCCGTTCCACCAACTGTTTTGTAATATAAAGTCCCAATCCAGTGCCCTTTTCACCTTTCGTGGTATGGAAAGGTTCAAACAGATGCCTGGCTTGTTCGGAAGGAATGCCGGTTCCTGTGTCTTTGATTGTAATCCTGACTCTGTCTGTCATTCTGAGCCCGACCCTAAAGGGCTGCTTCACGGAGGGCGAAGAATCTCGAGATCCTTCGCTTTGCTCAGGATGACAATCAAAAGAAGAAGTGATCGTCAGTTGCCCTCCGCCCGACATCGCATGACAAGCATTCACAATCAAGTTAAATAGAATTTCTTCTATCTGTCTTTGGTCGGCTTGGATTGGCGATAAATCCTTGGGGAGATTATTTTGGATATGAATTTTATCGAGTTCAAATTCATGAGAGACAAGATCTAAGACATTTTGGAGAGCTTCTTGAACGGAAGCCTTCTGATTTTGTGTGGTCTCTTCAGTCATGGGTTTGGCAAAGCGGTTAAGTTTCGTAATCACTTCAAGAGCGCGATTTACTTGCTTGAGAGCTCTTTCTGAAGTTTCAAAAGGTGTTTTTCCGGAAAGCCCCTCTTTCTCGTTTTCAATATAGGTTTCCAGAAGCCCTTTCACGGCATAAAGCGGATTCCGAATTTCATGATTAATACTAGCGGCGAGCAAACCAATGGTTGCCAATTTTTCGCGCTGGAACACTTCAGCAACTTGTTCAATATCAAAAAGATGATGGCGAATTAAAAAGTATGCCGTGATAAATGGATAAACTGGCATTAAGAAAATAGTGTACTGAGGTACCAAAATGTCATAATTCGGAAAAAATGTAAACGAACCGCCGATAAAAGCAGCTCCTGATGCTAAAAAGAAACCCCACAACTGAAATTTTTCGTAAGCATGCGCCTGTTTAATTCGTTGATAAAGATGGAGAAAACTATAAGGGACAATAACAAAAAATAAGAGCGTAAAAAAATGGAACGCCGGTCCTGGAGAGGTCCAATATTTAAAACTCATTATTGGCTTAACGCTTGGAATAAAAAGCGGCGTAAACCCGAAACAAAAGATGATTGTTGCGAAAAAATATACAGCAAGTAACAATTTCTTATAACGACTTGCACTTTTGGAAACGAGCAATACAAGATGAAACCATGTGGCCGGAATAAATATGGCTGCCGCGTCAGCAACGCGTACAGACCAGAGGGCAAGCGAATAAGACGCGCGCTCAGCCATCATCAAAGCAAATCCAAAAGCCCAAATAGACGTTAAAGCAGAAAAGACAAAGTAAAGCCGGCCGACAACATCATTACGTTTAAACCAGACCAGGAGGCCGATGAAAAAACTTCCAAAAGCAAACAAAGCCAAAGCAAAACTGTATGGATTCATCCCAACCACCTGCTTTCTTCGATGCTCTGTATCGAAAACTTGTAAAGTTCAAGAGCGTATTGATGGGAAATTAAAATACGCTCTTGAAAAGCAGGTGGTGGGATCATTTGACTGTAGTCCTGATCTTAGCGTAGCGGTGGAAATTTTGAATCGCGCTTTGGGAATCAAATCCTCTGCCCCAAACGGCTTTGCCGTAATTCCGTAGGAAATAAAGGACATGATCCCGAAACTGCCCCTTTGCCAATGACAATGGGCTTAGACGAAACGCCTTAGCCCAGGTTTTGATTAACGCATCGGGCTCAAGCCACATTTTCTGAATCACTTTTCTCATATCGAGAATATCGAGTGCTAGAAAACGTCCCATTTTACCAATGGTCCAATGTTCCGGAGCCATGAGTTTGACGCGCAAACGGCCAAAGGTTTTATAAGGTTTCGCTTTTTTGCGATAATCCAAATAATCGATCATGGACCAATGCGAAATATCTTCTGAATAATTGGTGGCGAGTGAGGTTTTTTTTGAACTTTGCTCCACGGCGTGTTCGAGCAAAACTTTATCTTGAGAACTCCGGCGACTGCCCTTCAGTCTAATTTCAAAATCAATATCCGCGCTTGGCCGCACGTATCCCATGAGCGCCGCACACGCAGCCCCCGTAATAATCACTTCCGCCGGTTTTTGGAATTCATGGTCAAGCTCTGAAAAAAAGAAATCGATCTTGCTTTGTTTCATCCCACCACCTCTTTGCTTCGCTGCTGAAAGCAGCAAAATCGTTTAGATAAAAGAACGCGCACGATATTCTTTTTACTGCGCGTTCTTTTCAAAGAGGTGGTTGGGATCATGAGCTTCTTCCCTTCTCATCTTCAATGCGCTCAAAAAGGATTTTAATTTCTTCATTGCGCAGTTCGTGCTTTAGAGCCATCCATGCCTGATGCAAATTTTTCTGTTTCGGGCGGGTCTTAGCGGATTGAGGAAGAACTTCCCTGATCCAGCGGGCAATTCTTCTCCAGCGTGGGCTGAGTCCATTCTTTCCATGAACCACCGCTCTTGCTATTCTCTCAACAAGTGAGCGGCTGAAAAGAACCTCTCGTTTGCGCAACGGTTTGGCTTCGCACGCAAATAATTCGCTGGGATGGGCCTCCAAGGCGGAGCAAATCTTAAGAAGTGTCGAGACAGTCAGATCCTGCTTGCCTCTCTCAATTTTAGATACATTGGGCTGCGGGATGCCCGTTTTTCGAACGAGCTCCATTTGAGTCATTCCCTTCTCGAGCCTTTTTAAGTAAAGACTTTGACCGATGCCAAACATGCAATAATTATAGCTAATAAGCTATATAATTTCAAGCCCTAAAAACAACCGATACCCTTGAATAACACTGTCACATACCAGCTGGATTAAATTCTTGAAATCGCCCATGTCCCCTTTTCCTAAGGCAAAATAGTAAGCATATCGATCATCAACGCGAATGATCGCGGGCGGATAACCACGGCTTAAAAGCTGCGTCACCATAAGCAACCTGCCTACTCTGCCGTTTCCGTCAAAAAAAGGATGAATACTTTCAAATTCGTAGTGGTCGCGCGCAATTTTTGTAACCGGGGCTTTCCCATAACGGTTGATTCCCCGTATCAGTTCTCTCATTTTGACAGGAACTTCCTGGGCGGAGGGCAAAGGTTTCTCGGTATTCGTAAGATTGACATATCCCGTCCGATATTTTCCAGGCAGCTTGTCGTGAAAGTTATACATCACAAGCGAATGCAATTTAAGCACATACGCTTCATCGATTCGAAAACCCACCCGCACACAATTCATCACTTCCAAAAGCGCGTTTCGATGGTTGACGGCTTCAAAAATTTCAAAAGGCTCTTTTCCCCTTACCGCCTTCCCCTCAAACGCTTTTTCGGTTTCCTTTCTCGTCATACGACTTCCCTCAATCGCGTTTGATTGATAGGTCATCTCAAGAAAAAATCGTTTCTGGATCTCCGTATTTTTTTTGAGAATCGCGATTGGATCACGAATAGACTTTTTAAGCTTTTCGATAACACCAGACAAATCAACATGCTCTTTAAAAAGTTCATCGATTCGGCGGGACTGGGCAGGATGGGGGCTTACCCCTCCGTCAATCCAGCGATGAACCGTCCGATAAGTAACTTCAAGTTGCCGCGCCAGCTGGGTGCGCTTAAAACCAGCCTCTTTAATCAGGGCGTGCAGCTTGTCTCGGTCTGAAAGTGGAAAGGACGTGGGATGCCTAATATGATATGACATATGTCACATATTTTAATGTAAAAATACTATACCATATGTCCTGTCTATAAACAAGCCCGAATTTGAAGAAATTAAGGGCCGCACTGATTCTTATTGATGACTACGGGAAATCAGTACTGCCTCACTTCCCAACGGAAGATTTAAAGAACGCAAGGACTGCATCATAATTGGGATGGTTCGTCACTTCTTTGACATATTCCGCGTATTGAACTTGATCATCCGGCCCAAGGATGAAAACGGCGCGGGTCAGGAGTTTAAGTTCCTTGATTAACACACCGAACGCCTGGCCAAAGGAAGCTTCGCGGTGATCGGAAAGCGTTTTGATTTTATCAATACCGGCAGTGGAACAAAATCGCTTCTGAGCAAACGGCAAATCCATCGAAATGGTCAGCACGGCCACATCGGCGGGAAGTTTTCCCGCTTCTTCATTGAACCGCCTTGTTTGTTGATCGCACACCGGCGTATCCAAAGAAGGAACCACGCTAATGAGTTTGGCCTTGCCTTTAAAACTTTGAAGCGTGACCGTTGAAAGATCGCCTGCCAATACCTGAAAATCCGGCGCCTTCGCGCCCACTTTAAGTTCGGGGCCGATCAGGGTCATCGGATTCCCTTTAAACGTAATTGCTCCTTTTCTCTCCTGTGCCATAAAAACTCCTTTCTGATTTGGGCGGTTATCGTACCACAATTCTCTCTCCTCCTCTAGAGGGAATGCTTCGGGGATTATGCCGTCACACCATTCCGCAATCCCCTGCGACGATTGCTTCACTCGCACACTCGGCTTCGCTCTCCGCCAGAAAACATGGCGGAGCCGTACCCGCTGATTTTGCTTAGACCGATCGCCTAAAATCAGCGCGCGGAGGAAAGCGAAGCAAAATGCCATGCCAGAAGCTAGCTTAAGCTGAAGGGATAAACTGGCGATAAAGTAAGGGAGTATTTTCATGAGCAAAATTGGCTTTTATCTCATTCAAAATCCGCTGCAGTATTTGATGAATGCGCTCGTCGATTTCTTCGCGGAACTTGGCTCGATGGCGCGTTTTACGCAAGCGGCCGTCATTTCGATTTTCACGCCTCCTTACAAGCGAACCATTACCCGAAGCCATATGGATGAAATCGGCGTGGGCTCCCTTCCGATTGTTGTTCTAACGGGGCTTTTCATGGGCCTTGTCTCGGCGCTTCAAAGTATTGTGGAGCTTCGCTCGATCGGCGCCACTTCGTATCTCGGACGGCCGCTTGGCACAACGATTGTGCGCGAAATGGGCCCCGTGCTTTCTTCGATGATGGTGGCCGCGCGCGCAGGAAGCGCCATTGCCGCAGAATTGGCGTCGATGTCCATTGGCGAGCAAATTGATGCGCTCCGTGCCGAAGGAAGCGATCCCATCAAAAAATTGGTGGAGCCGCGCCTTGTCGCATGCATGCTCATGTCCCCTATTCTCACGATTCTCTGCGATGTAATCGCTTTTGTCGGCGGTGGGTTTGTGGCCACGCGCGTCGTTCAAGTGAGTTCTTTTTTTTATTGGGATTCCGTGATGGAAGTGTTGACCCCCGCGTTTATCTGGGGCGGGCTGATTAAAGCGTTCACCTTTGGTTTCATCATTGGAATTGTCGCTTGTTATTCGGGAATGAGAACAGGTTTTGGATCGGCCGGAGTCGGCGACGCCACAACACGCGCCGTCGTCACCACCGCCATTTCGATTCTTGCGGTTGATTTCCTTCTCACCAAAATTTTTATCGTTACATGGTGGTAATGCCCTTATGATTCGATTCAAATCCGTAACGCTTCACTACGGCGGTGGTGATGTGGTGCAGGAAATTGACCTGCATGTGCGCCCGGGGGAAAGCAAGGTTGTGCTGGGCCCAAGCGGCGTTGGAAAAAGCACGATTCTCAAAGCCATTCTCGGGCTTCTGAAACCTGAAACGGGTGAAATTTATGTTCAAGGCCATGCAATTTCAAAACTTCCCGAACAAGAACTGGTCAAAATCAGGCTGGGAATGGCCATGGTGTTTCAACATGGCGCGCTTTTTGATTCGATGACGGTAGGCCAAAACGTAAGCTACCGCATCAGAGAGCGTCAATTAATGAATCCGGAAGCCACATCAAAGCGCGTTCAAGAAGTGCTTAAGTTTGTGGGGCTTGAAGGCGCGCTCAAACTTAAGCCGGCCCAACTTTCGGGCGGCATGAAAAAGCGTGTGGCCATCGCGCGGGCGCTTGCGCCGAATCCTGAGATTTTTCTTTTTGATGAACCAACCGTTGGGCTTGACCCGATCAATTCATATAACGTGGAACAATTGATTCTCAAACTCAAAACCCGAAAAGTGACAATGATGATTGTGACACACGACGTTCAAAGCGCCATGCGCCTTGCCGATACCATTGTAATGCTGCATCAGGGAAAATTCATTTTTGAAGGAACGCCTGAAGAATTGAAAAAGAGTACGGACAATCGGGTTCGCGCATTTTTAGATCCGTCAACCGCAAGCACGCTAGATTCATTATAGGGAATAAAGGAGTAGCCATGGGTCAAGAGATTAGTGAACGAGTATGGAGCGACTTTCGCGTAGGAATCATTGCTTTTTCAGGACTGGTCATCTTGGTTTTGGGGATCACCTTTGCCGGAGGAGATAAAGGCTTAATGTTTAAGAAAACAACAACGGTCAAAGCCCGCCTCACCGATGTGGGAGGGCTTAAAAAAGGCAGCTCGGTGTCCATGAGCGGCATGGTCGTTGGAAAAGTCGCCGATGTTTCATTTGTCCAAAACCCCCAAAGGAGCTTAGGAATCATACCCGAAGCGGAAGCGGCTGTCGTCTCAGCCGCAATCACAAATCAAATTGAAGTGGCCATGGAAATCCGATCGGATGTGCGCAGTCGTATTAAAACCGATTCAATCCCTGCCGTTCGGACTCAAGGCATGCTGGGAGACCGTTACATCGATATTCCGCCCGGCTCAAAAGAAGCCGAAACACTTCTGGAGGGAGAAATGCTTCTGGGAGTGGCCGCTTCGGATTTTGATAAAACCTTGACGGAAGCCATTCAAGTGCTCCGTGAGACGGATAAAATGCTGAGCGCGGTCAATCGAAAAGAAGGAACGGCCGGAAAATTATTATACGATGAGCAATTCTACAATCACCTGCTTGAAATCGCCTCCGAGCTGGACGCGCTGATTAAGGACTTCAAGAAAAATCCCCGCCGCTATATCAAATTCTCGGTGTTTTAAACTCTGACTTCCTTAAGCGGCAAAATAAAATCAAATCTGTTTTTACAAGCTTTGATGAGAACGTCATCGGCGGTAATCAGCGGGGCAAGATGAATCTCGGCCAGCGAGAGATAAACAGCGTCATAAACTGAAATACCATAGTGGATGGCGTTCTCAAACGCCACGTCTGATAATTCCCCATCTGGATAACGTACAAGAGGAAAACTTGCCATACGATTCACCAGCGCTAAAGCAACGGAATCGTTCAGTTCTCTTTTCTGAAGTCTCTTCCAACAGATATTGCCAATTTCGATGTAAAAAAAATCGGGGACTACGAGCCTCACATTCCGATGCTCCAAGCGATCAAGTAAGTAATGAGCAGCTTGATCATTTTCTTCCTTAAAAAACCATTTTGCTCCTACCGATGCATCGACAATATAGGTTTCCATCATATGGCTAGCGATTGTCTCGGTCTTCGCGAATTAACTTTGTAGAATCATCAAATTTCCCGTACTTCCTGTAAATTTCTTCACGCAAGCGCCGTGCTCGTTCAAAAGCTTCTTGGCGGCTTTTTTCCTGTTCCTCTACTTCTTCAAAATTCTTAACGGCCCGTTCAATTAACTCGATCAGCATTTGATTCACTGACAGATTCCTTGATTGAGCAAATTTCTGGATTCGAATGTGTATGGGTCTTGAAATTCCCCTAATCAACACGTCGCTCATGATTATCTCCTTTGCTTCCTGCAGAGGTTTTTGATATCATAATGATATCATTCAGGGCAATAAAAAACAAGTTTTTTAATTCGACTCAAATACCCAAAACCAGGTGCCGGTTTCTGTTCGTTGCTGATACAATAATTTTGAAACCTTAGCTTTAAAGTCATTTTCAATGAAAAGTTTTTCAACTTCACGAGGGCTGCGGTAAATCGCGCAATAATTACACCTAAGCTCTTCTGAAAATTTATCAATCTCGTAGCGGCCGTTCACTCCCACAGATTCCCTGGCAATCAGCTTACCGCCGGGCTTCATCAAATTTTTCGCATTCAAAATGGTTTTCGTAACGTCCGGATCATTTAAAGAAGAAAAGACACCTGAGATAATCACAAGGTCGTAGGCCTTCACCGGCAATTGCAACGGATCAAAACAATTTGCTTGCACGATGGTGACGTTGCCGACATTTTGTTTTTTAAGATTCTTTTTCAATACCTCCAAAACTTTTTCCGAAAAATCAAGGGCGACAACCTGCTTTAATTTTTTAGCCAACGGAATCGTAATCCGCCCTCCCCCGCAGCCCAAATCCACGGCGCTTTGGTCATCCGCCTGTATGTGTTCCATTAAATTCAAGATTTGGGCTTGATGTTGTTCCTCAGAAGTGCCCAAATTAAACGCTTTTTGATTGCCATTTTGAGAGGCTGCCCGCCCGTCCCAAAATGATTTTGTGCGGCTGTAATCGAGAATCATTTACGGTTCAGCTCCCTGATTTTTCTTTTGATCAAAGTAGTTGATATGCCTTTGAGATAAGGGATGCGGGTTACCTTAATTCCCAATCGATCGGCAGAAACCAACGTTTCCATCTGGCCCAGGTCATCCAGCCCATAAAATTCACTCACGGCAAGTATATCGGGTTTTAAAAAATTTAAAACTTTTGTTTGGTCAGGGCTTGAATAAGTGATCACTTGATCGACACATTCTATCGAACTAACGATTTTCTTTCTATCATTTAAACGGACGGTCGGGTCATGCCCTTTTTGCCGGCGCACCCCTTGATCTCCCTGGATTCCGACAATCAAATGCGTTCCCAAACGCTTGGCCTTCTCAAGCGCCTGCAAATGGCCCACGTGAAAGAGCTCAAAAACACCGGGTATATAAACTCTAATACGTTTCCGGCTCATGGATAATTTCTGTATTGAGACAGGGTCTTTTTTCCCTCTGAATTGTGTTCCAGTCTCCGTAGCAGGTGGTTAAAAATTCATCTGTTTTTTTTGGGATTAAAACTTCTGTATCTAAAAACTTCTCTTGTTCGAAATTCATAAGGATTTCTTCCGGAAACATGTGCAGAACCAACGCGTCAGGATTCGAGCTGTTGATGTAAACAAACTGACGGTCCATTGGATAAAAAAAATAAAAATCCGTGGTCGTACGCCATACCGTATGTTGAAAACCAAGGATTGTGATTTTATTTTCTATATTTTTAAATTTCCTTATACTTTTCTCATTTTTTTTTGTAAAACCGGATTGTGCCATCAGAATTATCAATTGCTTTATTTTAAGAGGGTCCGGATTAATCAATCCCAAATCAATATCGTCGTCATGCTTAATGATGCTGCGGCCCCTTCTGAAGCCAAGAAGCGAGCCCCATACCAAAAAAGGCTCAAGCCCGCTTTCTCGAGCGTTACGGATGGTCCGCTGCAGCATTTGGGGACCGTAGAAATTGAGGAAATAACTTTGTAATGAGATTTCGGAATTAAAATAATCATACAAATACCGGCCCATTCTTTTGGGATGAAGCAGAAAAACGACAAGTGACAGCGGGAAAAGATATAAAAATCTTATGAAATGCAACAAACGCTGATGAGACCTCAGAAAGGTTAGCCAAAAGGGTGGTGTATCCATCATAAGTTAGGGGTTATCCTCGAGGAATCAACTGGACGCTCTGTGCGGCATAAGAAGTTAGTTTAACGAAGGAGCGGAGGTGAAGCAATGAAAAAAATAACCTTCCTTAATGGCAATTACCAAGGGAAATAATCGGATTGGATGATGGTATTGTGTCGTCTTGCGGGAGGAGGAAGGGATCTGTTGTTCGATTGATTTAAATTATATCAGAAACCTGTCCCCTGGAGAAATGGTACTTTATGATGAGTCAATCACTTTCGAGGAGGAAGCGGTAACGCTTGAGGAACTGGCGGTCTTTGGGCCGGTTGGCGATCCGTTTCGATTCGAGCAGCTTTGACAATCTACCGACGCGCACCGGAATGCCGTGAACCGTAAAGGTAGCTGCGTCTCGTTCAAGTTCTGCAAATAGGAAGCCCGATATTTTCAGAAGCACTTCGATCATTAATCCATCAGATGTGGTCGCAATTAAGGTTGTCCCTTCTCGAATGATTCGTTTCAGATCCTTTTCTTTCACAGCGTTCAAAACGCCCGTCTTGGTACCAATGTCAAATTTCATATCCTGCAAATGGGCAATCACTTTTCTCACATTCGCAAGCGTCGGCTCGATAAATAAATCGTAATCCAAGGTTCCAAATGTTTCAGCGGGGTTTTTTGCGTAGTAATTGATTCCGGCCAAACCAACCACCACGTAACGCACGCCGGTCTGGTTAAAACGGTTAATTACAGCCGTGTAAGGATCCGGAAATGTTTTGCGTTTCATCGCATTTTCCGGTTGCCATAATGGCGCTGCCAAGCCAGAAGAGTCGCATGCACCCAGCTGCGATCAGCGCCGTCCGGAATGCCGAAATCGCGTTCCTCAAGCTGCCGGACCAGACTTTGCTTTTTGAAAAGCGGTGTTCCGGATTTTTCCTTTGTTTCGAGAAGGTCGGCGGGGCCGCAGCCAAGCAGCTGCGCCAGGCGCTCAAGCATTCGAAGGGAAACGGGGCGCCTCCCGGCATCCATGGCCGAGAGATTCGAACGATAGAGGCCAAGCCGCCGGCTTACCTCTGCCGCCGTCAGAGCGCGCTCCCTCGCCATTTCTGTAATCCGGGTCCGAATCCTCATGCCACAAAGTTATCACATAATGATAACTTTATCAAGCTTCATTCTCGATGAGTGCTGTAATGCGGGGATGGCAACAGCTAGAGGGAAATCGATTTTGAGCCGCTATAGTCTACACCGTGCAGGCAGGCGGTCTTTTGGGATTACTCAGTCGGAATGGATTTAATGCGAGGTAGGGGTCAAAAAGTATTATGAGAGGTGTCCAATATTTGTATCCGTCTCCGTTTTTGCCTATTATTCATAATGAGTCCACATCCTGAGAACCTTCACAATCTTCTCGTCCTTCAAAATCTGGTAAACCAGGCGGTGCTGGATGTTGATTCGCCTTGAATAAGCCCCTTCCAGGTCACCCACCAGCTTTTCATAAGGCGGCGGGGTTTCAAGAGGGTTCTTTTTTAGGATCTCAAGGAGCTCTTCAGCTTTGGGCTTCAGGCCCGCACTTTTCAGTTTTTTAGCGTCTTTTTGGGCCTGCTTGGTAAAGACAACCGTCCACATCCCTACCAGCCCGGTTCTTTGGAGCACTTATCTACAGGAGTTTTCAACCCTTTCCGAATGGATTCTCTCATTTTGGGGATCGAGACGAGATACAAGGTTTCCTGAACCGCACGCCAATCCTCTTCGGAAACAAGGACGGCGTTATTTTCTTTCCCAGTAATCTGGACCGGCTCATGGGTCTTTGCGACTTGGCGCAAGAGGCGGTATAAGAGGATTCTGGCTTTACTTGCAGCTAAAGTTGTCATAATTCACCTAATCCAAAGCGTACTATATCCCGTACGTATTGTCAATCCTTTTTCCACCTTTTTATACCCTGTTTGCCTCGCCAAATAGAGGAAGGTTTTCATGGATGTCCCCTGGGGAAATGGTACTTTTATCTTATTGATTATAAACCTAAACCGGACGCCGTCCGGCGGGGAGGGGTTAAGAACCGGTTGAAGGAAATATCATCTTAGCAGCAATCCCTTTTCCATCATTTCTTCTCGAATACTTGATTTTCGCAAAGATACCTTTGTTCGATATCATCGAGGATTTGAAGGCCTATCTTTTTTTCGCGTTCTTCTGAATCGCAGCTGGACATAACAATGGAAAAAAGTTCGCGAATCATCCGCTGAACAGAAAATAGTTTCTCCGTTTTTGTGCCTAAGCGCTCAAGAGCGGCATAGAGGAGTGATTTTGCCTTATGAATTTCATCGGCTTGAATCGATTGATTGCTCCGACTCAACAAACGGCGCACACTCATCAGCGCACGATGAAGAACTGTGATTTCACGAGCCTCATATAAAGACTTCATTTTATAGGCTTGAGCGCCCTTGTTTTCTGATGGTGGATCCTCCTTTGTGCCATTGTTTCCATTCCGACTCAAAATGTCTTTCAATCGAGCGCCTTGATTGTTCCAAAACATTGGAAAGCCAAAGGCATCATAAATGGCCTTGATCTTTTCCAAAGCCTTCTTGCTTCTTAAAGCTGTAATTTTACTTGGATAGACACGAAAAAAGGCTTTCAGCCAGCAAACCGAACTCAAAAAAGATTTTTTCTTAGCCCCCATTTCTTGATTCAAAAAGTGATGCTCTAAATCATGAAGAAAACAAATACAACCATCAACGTTCGCATGCTTCTGCCCCAGTTTTGGGTACTGGCTCTTAACCAGGATAATGGTCATCTTATTATTGAACCAGCCTTTGAATAATCCTAAAACTTCCCGTTCGCTCAACTCACTTGTTTCAACCAATTTCACAATTAATCACCTCGCTAACACGCATCTAATGCGCCTCCGATTTCGCGTTCTACCTGTCTGATTCTTCTCATATAAAGCCTAAGCCACCGATGATACAGTTTCACCTTAAACCTTAAACTTTTCTGTTTCGCCTTCTTGTTCATAACCATGCTTCCTTTCCAATTTGATGTCCTTATCAACTTGTCAACGAGCCCTTACTTATTGAAATACATGGGGAAAGGATAAATGTCAATGATAGGAAGGCTGTTTATTTTGACTAAATGATTCCAGAATTTGACTAAGTAAAAGTGAGGTGTTATCCTTCTTTTAAGCATTAAAATAAATAAAACGTCAGTCAAAATAAACCGGTGACTAAGAGTGCCTCAGAGAACCTCTGTCATCCCCGCGCCCGCCCAGCAGAACGGCGGGTCCGCCGGTCTGGGTGGCGGAAAAGCGGGGATCCACAACCGTGGATTCCCGATAAAAACATTCGGGAATGACACTTTTGTTAGGTGCTCTAATCTTAAAAGGATTGAAAAATGTACGATGAAATAAAGAAAGACATAGAGGGCCAATTTAAAGATTTCCCGCGCAAGAAAGTCGCGCGTTGGGATATGGCAATTCAGGCTCTTCTTACGGAAAAATCCGACGGAACAAAACCGCTTCCCATAGGATGGCTTTCTGAACGCGCTGGGCTCAGCAAATCTTATCTTCTTAATGTCATCTCAGGAAAAATTAAAGATCCGCCTTCAGAAAAATTGATTCGAATTGCCGAATCATTCAAAATCTCCTTCCCCGAATTTTCAATGCGCGCCATGGGTGAGCACCCGGCTTCCTTTTTCAAAACCGGGTTTGGCCAACGTGGATATATCGAATATAGCCAGCATGGTTTTTCGATACAATCACTCTGCCCACCGGGAACCAGCAATCGGGATTTCTTTTTCGGCTTAATGACCATAAAACCTCTTAAGGAACTAAAAAGATGGAAATTTCAGGACAACTCGATGATTGGTATCTATGTGGAACAAGGCACGCTTGAGATTATGCACGGAGGGAAATTAAGGCGTTTAAATTCCAATGAATCGGCTTATTTTGACGCAAGCATTCCCCACCGATTTAAAAACATCGATACATTTGAAGCGAGGATTTTTCTCGTTACCCGGCCGCCGATTCATTAAGATCACTGAGCAAAACTGTCATTCTGAGGCCGTAGGCCGAAGAATCTACAGGCAAATCCTTCGCGGAGTTTACCCTCGAGCTTGTCATTCCCGCGTGCTTTAAGCGGGAATCTAAGGTCTGGATCCCCGCTTTTCCGCCACCCAGACCGGCGGACCCGCCGTTCTGCTGGGCGGGCGCGGGGATGACAGGATTTATGAAACCGCTTCTACCCATTCTTGCGAAGTTTAAGTTCCCTGCAATTCTTGCGAATAACCCTGAGCACTTCTTCAATTCGGAACGGCTTTGTGATATAAAGCGACCCCGCCGCTTCAACGGCATGAATCGTGTCCTGAAGGCCAATGGCAGAAATGGCGATAAAAAGTTTTGGTTTGTGGCCGTCGCCTTTCTTAATTCTCTCCATCATTTCATCTCCGCGCAGATGGGGCATTTTAATATCAAAAAGGATAATGTCTGGTTCAAATTCATTTGTCTTTTGAATTCCCTCCTCAGCGTCTTCGGCAATCTCCACTTCATAGCAATTCGGCTTATCCTCTAAAATAAACTCCTGAAGCGCCTCGCATTGCTCTCGTTCGTCATCCACAAGAAGGATTTTTGCTTTCGGGATAAAACCGGCATCACCCTCAAGGGTCTTTCGATCAACCGCGCCGGCAAGCGAAACAACTTCTTCTTCGAATTTAGGAAATTCAAATGGCTTTTCAATAATTTTATCAACCCGCACTTGTTTGAAACGTTCCTTATAACGCTCATAAAGCCCCGTAATGACCATCACTTTAACATCGGGCTGTTTCTTCCGCACCATTTCCAATACCTGAAATCCATCGAGTTTTGGCATATGAAGATCGAGGATGAGAAGGTCAAACAAATAACTCTGGGCAAGATCGACCGCTACTTCCGGATCGGTTGCAGACAATACTAAATAATGGAGCTTTTCTTTAAGGCAATCCTTAATAAGTTCCACAACATCCGGTTCGTCATCAATCACAAGCGCGATTTTTTGATTCGCCACCTTCTTCGCTCCATTTCTTCTGAAGGACATCCTTTACAGCATTGATAATCTGCGGCGGGGTAAATGGCTTTTCAATATAAGCATCCACGCCAAGTTCCTTAATTTTTCGTTCCATCACTTCTTCAACAAAACCGGTGATCATTACAATTTTTGCTTGTGGATGATGCCGCTTAATTTCTTGAAGAACTTCAACGCCATCCATACCGGCCTGCAATTTGACATCCAGCAATATCACATCTGGATGGTGCTTCTTGACA
>Ga0155842_159_pt2 | contig 14938 bp, 14 predicted proteins | sample RifCSPlowO2_01_FD_107496 | JGI IMG/M metagenome (GOLD analysis project Ga0155842, IMG submission 107496) | Omnitrophica bacterium RIFCSPLOWO2_01_FULL_45_10b | reverse complement strand
CGCTCCAGTTTTCCATCAGTTTATCCGCTAGCGGGCCGCCGCCGTAGGCGGCGAGCCTCGCTCCAGTTTTCCAAAGGAAAACTGGAGCGGGTGGCGGGAATCGAACCCGCGTGTCTAGCTTGGAAGGCTAGGGCATTACCATTATGCTACACCCGCATAAGTTGTTTATTTATATAGAGTTGCGAATAGAGTTTAAACTTTTATCCAAGTTCAAACATTGGATTAATGAAGGATAAGAAAATTGCAAAATACAAAACGAGGGCAACCATATCACAAAATAATAAAAGAAACAATCCTGAAGCAAGGCCAGGCGGAATACGTAAAACGCGGAGGCTGACGGGCAAGAAAATACCAAGAATTCCTGATGACGCCACAATCGCAACGATTGACAATCCCAACCCAATTCCCTCTACCGGATTCTTTCTCCACAAAAGTGCGATCAAAAAAGCGACGAAAAAAGCAATGCTGCCAATCATGAATCCAAATAACATTTCTTTCCCCAAGATATGCGTTAATTTGATTATTTCCAACTTTCCTTCCTTTAACCTGCGAAGCGTAAGCCGGCCCATTTGCGTGCCGATATTGCCTGCGAGCCCCAAAATAATTGGAACAAATAAAATAAAGGCAATGACCGATTCGATTTTTCCGATAAAAAGCCCCAGTATATAGGCGCACATAAGTCCGCTCACAATGCTCATTAAAAGCCAAGGCAGTCTTTTCATTACAATTTTATGCACACTTTCCACTTCTATTTCTTCTTGAACGGCATCAATAAATTCATGGGTACGGCGTTGAGCGGCAGGACTCAAATGAGATTGTACCGCTTTGGCAGGGATAATGCCGATCAAACGATGTTCTTTGTCCACAATCGGAACGGCAAAAAAAGAGTAGGTGTTGAACATGTTGACAACTTCCTCGATAGAAGCATTTTCAGAAACGCTTAGAACCGGCTGCTTCATCACCCGTTCAATTGATATTTCCGGATCCTCAATTAAAAGGTCTCTAATCCGAAGCACGCCTACCAATTCGCGCTTCTCATCCGTCACATAAAGATAAGCGAACCCGCTTTGGAAACCTGCCTTTTGCTTCTTAAGATTGAGGATCATCTCGCCGACGGTCGATTGGCGAGAAACAGCAATATAGTCCTGGCTGATCAATGGCTGAAGTTCCATTTTTTCCCCTTGGTAGACAATGGCCATAGAAAAATGATTAAAAACCTGTGATGTTAGAATGTATCGGTGGGAATGTGCGGAAACTTAAAATTTGCTATTGACTAGATAGAACCGTTCACTCCGTTAATCACTGCTCCGATAAACGGCCGGCCCATCAACTCGAATTTTTCCTTCACGCTTTTTAACGGTTTTTTCTTCACGACCCCTGCGCGCCCTACCAAAATGCTTGTCTGCATATACTTCGCGATAATTAAAGCATCCGGTATGGACAGATCTGCAGCCGGAACGTCGGCGATCATTCTGTCATATTCTGCGCTCAGACGATCCAAAAACTCTTTGAGGCGGTCGGAAGATAAAAGTTCGGCAGGATTGGGCGTTGGCGTGCCGCCGTTGATCAACTTCAAGGTACTGCCTGGGATTGATTTAATCATTTCACTTTCACTTGCCTGCCCGATTAAATAATCAGTCAAGCCCTTCTCGTTGGATACCCCAAAGAGCTTGTGCAAAGCAGGGTGCCTTAAATCCATATCAATGAGAACGATTTTCCGGCCTAAATTCGCTAACGATAAAGCAAGAAGAGCTGATACGACGGTTTTGCCTTCATCATGCCCGGCGCTCGTGAGCATAATGCGTTTTGACTTTTCATAAGGAATTGAAATTAAAACATTGGTGCGAACATTGGCTACCGCATCGGCCAATTTTAAGTTTGTTTTCAACACATCAGTAAGCGACCCGTTTTTATTTCCAAAGATTCCGCCTTCCTTGAATCGGTTTTTCACTTCTTTGGCCAGCGGAATAAAGCCCATAAAAGGGATATTAATCGTGCCGTTAAGATCTTCTCCGTTACGGATTTTTTGATTGGAATATTCAAAAAACATGGCGAGATAAGTACCGATAATCAGCCCTGCTAAGGTGCTTAACAAAATGCCGATCAATCTCGGAGGCCCAGACGGCTTCTCAGGCGGAACCGCAGGTGATAAAACGCGTACATTGGTAATGTGCAGCTCTCCGGAAAGATTTGATTTTAGATTTACAATGGCAAGCCTTCTCTGTTTGTCGATTTGTGAGTTTAAATAATCGAGTTTCCCTTGAAGTCCTTTAATCTCTGGATGTTTCGCCTTATATCGCTGGGAGAGCTCTTTTAATTTGGCTTCTGTTTCCGTTTTTTGGCTTTTCAGATTTTGTATCACCGGATCTTTGCCGACATTGGCCAAGAAATCTACAGCTTCGTCTTCTTGGGCAGAACTTTTTACACCCTTTCCATTTTCAATCGTTACAGAACTCTCCGGTATCCATTGAAGCAACTGCTGCGCAAAAAATAAATCTTCTTCTTTTTTATCTTGGGAATAATACTCGGCCATTCGATTTACTATTTTTGCCGCAAGCGCCGGTTCTTTGTAATCAATCCTAAGAGAAATAATCCGTGATGCCCGTATACGACTGGCGATTACTTTGTAGCTTTTCTCCTTTAAGCCGAACTCTGATTCGATTTTATCAGTGATTTTCTTACCTTTTAGAATTGCAATTTGAGTTCCGTAATAATCTTCCTCTCCGGTAAAATTAGGCGTCACCGTCTGTTGATAAACCATATCTTGGCGGCCTGGTTTTTGCACAAGGATTTGAACTTCTGCTGTATACACATCGGGTAAAATAAAAAAAATGACGGTGGAAATTAGGAGAAATAAAATTGTTGTAATGAAGACGACATGCCGCCGGTTCTTCGCAGTCTGCCAAAAAGCAGAAAAATCAGCTGTGTTATCAGCGCCAAAATTCAAACCACTTTTATTCATATTCCTATCGATATGCTGGGCCATAGCTTCACCTAAAAAACCGTTTCGGGAACAAACACGACATCTCCCGGCTCGAGTTTGATATCTTCAGAGTCGCCTTTCATGACATCCCTAAAATTGATTTTGAAATTCTCACGTTTTCCATTATCCATAAGCCGTGAAATTTTAACGCTCTTCGGATTGGCCATCTCCGTAAAACCTTGCGCTTCTGAAAGAAGCTTTACAACGGTCAAATCAGGAACAAAATCGTAGTTTCCCGGTTTTTTCACCTGGCCTAAAATAGACACGGCACCTACTAAACTGTCTTTCTTTTCCACAAAGACGACGTCGCCGGGTTTGATTTCGATATCTGGCGCCTTACCACTAACAATTTCAAGTGCATTCGCTAAAATAAATCCCTTTGATCCATTTTGATCGGTGCGGATCACTTGAATGCTTTCTTCGGAAGCCTCCGGCGTAAACCCTCCCGCTTCCGAAATCATACGGAGCAAAGTCATATTGTCAGAGAGAACATAGTTGCCGGGCTTACTCACCTGCCCTAAAACTGCTGTCGTCATTGCACGGCTTTCTTGGAACTCTATTTTTATCTGCGGATTGACCAAAAAGTCCTTAGATAAAGCATCGATGAGGCTCTTTCTGAATTCATCTTGGGTCAGTCCTGCCGCACGAATTTGACCCACCAAAGGATAGTTGAAGTTACCCTTCATATCGATGGAATAGAACCCTGACAACTCAGGCTCACGATATACCTCAATATAAAGTTTGTCGCCGATCTCAAGAGGGAGACTGCTTGTTTTGGACGCTTCCGAGGCATAAAAAGCGGCGCGGGTACCGCCTGTCTTGCCATAATAATCTCTTGTCCCATAAGTATCCAATTCGTCTTGCCTTGAAGAAATTGCAGAAAAGGCTACAGACGGTACCAAAAGATAAATGAAAAAAAATGAAAAGAGCATTCTTCTCATTTTACATTCCTCGATGCGACAAACATTCCATACACTAAGTACAGAACGGTTAATGCAAACGAAAAATAAAAATTCAAATCAAATGAAATCTCAGGAATTGAAACGTTGGCTGCTTGAAAAATAGTGACCGGGGAAATTGCGAAGCAGGCCAAAGTAAATAAAGAACCGTAACGAAACTTTTCCTTCCGGAAGCGGTTCAGGAGCAATGCGATCAGCGAATAGAAAAGAGCGATCAGCAATTTCCAAACAAAAAAAAGTGGAGCAAGAAAAACCAAAACAACGGGAACAAGCAGGGCCTGAAAGCGTTGGTTCAATTGGAGCATTAAGTTTTTTGTAATTCGAATCGGTTGCCCTGCCGTGCGTGCTTGCGTCATCGCGTCGCGTAAATTAAACACGCGTACCTCACCCCTTCTGCCGCTTCGAACGATAAGATGTTCTTTTCCAATCAAGACAAAAGCGCGGCCTTTCTCGGCCATGAGTTCGTCTAAGTTCTTCGTTGTATCGATAAGGTAAAGCGGCCCCAGGGCCGGATGATCCACAAAATAAGGCTGCTTTACTGGAACATTAAGGCCGGTTTGGGTAAGCGTCATTTCCGGCGTCACTTGAATCAGCCAATCCATAAAATTGCTGGCAAGCGGCTGGAGAAGAAGCTGGCACAAAAAAACGGTCAGCAGTGAAAAGAGAATTGTAAGATAAAACAAGTAAGCAAAACCGCGTCCAATGCCGGATTGAAGGACCTGCCGGTACAAACGCGTACTAAAAAATGACATTACGGGTGCTAACAAAAACGCTATCATTTTGGTCTCCTTTTCATACCGTCATTGCGAACAAAACGGAATCCCTTGCCCGTCATTGCGAGGAAGGCGAAGCCGACGAAGCAATCTCGGAGATTGCCACGCCCCTTCGGGGCTCGCAATGACACTACGATTCATCTTGCCCCTTTGCTGATTAATACAGCGGGGATGGTTTGAAATAAAATTTTTAAATCCAGCCATAAACTCCAATTGTCAATATATTGGAGGTCCATCGATGCCCAATCGTCAAACTTAGTAACATTATTTCTTCCCGAAGTTTGCCAAATACACGTAATTCCGGGCTTCATGCTGAGCCGCCTTCTCTGCCAACCCTTAAATTCCTTGACTTCATAAAGAGGCAAGGGCCTGGGCCCGACCAAACTCATATCGCCTTTTAAAACGTTCCAAAGTTGTGGAAGTTCATCAAGGCTGGTCTTCCTTAAAAACCGACCCATCGGAGTAACCCGCGGATCATCTTTGATTTTAAAAACAGGGCCTTGCATCTCATTCTGGCTCTTAAGTGATTCTCTCCTCTGCTCGGCATCTGTAATCATTGTACGAAATTTAAAGAAAAGGAATTTCCGCCCATTCAATCCGCCACGATATTGTTTAAAAATAATAGGGCCTTGTGAAGTAATCTTAATTACGATCGAAATGATAACAAAAAGAGGGGAAAATATAATAAGAAGTGCGAAACTCAAAATTCGGTCTAAAGCATATTTCATCATCAAGGCACCGGTATTCTGAGGCCCTGACTGAAATTGAAGAAATGGAATGCTGCGAAGATGAGTGACCGCGGCCTTGAAAATCGGGCGATCCAGCAAATCAAGCCTGAGCCATACTTCAAGCCCCCTTTCCTCACATTGCCAAAGCGCTTTCTCAATCGCATTTTTATCCGGTCCATGGGCAAGAAAAATAACGTTATCCACAATATTTTCCTCAACAATTTTGATGAGGTCCTCAATCCGTCCTAAATTCGGGAGATGATGCGGCTGTTTTTGATCTTCACCATTGATGCTGACTATTCCGACCACTTTAAGCCCAATCAAATGATTATTTTCAATTTCCCTGACTGTTTCTTTAATCAATCGCTCATTTTGGCCGACCAAAACAGCATTTCTAATATTGAAACCGCGTCCTCTGAGATAACCCAACAGCCATCTCATTCCCAATTCTTTGCACAACAATAAGAGAAAAGCGTAAATAGAAGATGAGAGAAGGAGTGAACGGCTTGACGTCGAAGGGTATACAAAATAAGCAATCACCGCGACTGCGATAAAAGCCATAAAGACGCTTTTCAAATAAATCGCAGCCATATCGCCATACGAGCGAAGCCTGGTCGTGGGGTATGCTCCACTAAACGAAAGTGAAAAATAATTTGCGATATAGAAAACAAAAAAGATAATGGAAAGTGAATGGGTATCAAATTGATCGGGCAAAGAATTTCCGAAAAACCAAAACGTAAAATAACTCAGGGTAAAACTAAGGAGCAGGATCAGAAAATCGGAAATCCAATTAATGAGCCTGGCTGCGGCTGCCATCGCATGATTCATGGATTTTGCTCCAAATCGTATCGTTTGAGCCCCAGCATTTGCAGCAAAATAAGCCACACAAACAACGGATTATTAATCAAATAACGGCGCCACAGGCGACGAGGCTCACTCGCCAAACGAAAAAGCCACTCCAGGCCGCTTTTTTGTATCCATCGTGGTGCTTGTTTTTTTAAGCCAGCGTGGAAATCAAACGCGGCTCCCACGCCAATCAAGACGGAAGCTTTTAATTGTCCGACATGTTCAGCCATCCAACGTTCCTGCTTGGGAGCGCCAATTCCAACCCATACGATATCGGCTTTGCTTTGATTAATCATTTCTATAATCTGTCTGTCTTCATGCTCGGTAAGCGGCCGGAACGGAGGTGAATAAACGCCTGCTACAATCAAGCTGGGAAAACGCCTTTTTAGATTATCCTCAAGTTTTGTTGGTACGCCATCCGCCCCGCCGTAGAAAAAGTGCTTGTAACCTTTTGTTTGAGAATGCTCACATAAAGCGAGCATCAAATCCGGACCGTAAACCCGTCTCGTATTCTTGAGTCCGTTGAAATGGCTGACCCATACCAAAGGCATGCCATCAGGTGTAACGAGCCCGGCAGTATTCAAAATCCGGCGTAATTGCTCATCTCTTTGGCTTTCCATCACAACATGCACATTGGTAATGCAAACATAATGAGGCGTTTTGGCTTTGATCCATTTGTCAACGATGTCTAGAGTTGTTTTCATATTAATCGCGCTCACCCCTACTCCTAAAATATTGACCTTTTGCGGAAACATATTTTGGCTTTACGGCTTGAAATAAGACGGGTTCACTGCGTTTTTGCACACTTCGATGCGTTGTGGAAAATAAGGGGATTCAAACATCGTTTACCTATTTTCGGTGTAAAAATATGTTCACTTTTTAACTCAAATAAAGTGTGCCACACAGATTAAACACAGGCAAGCTGGCAGGGACGATTCTGGAAGAATGGAATAAGGAGAAGAGTGTGTTTCTACGAGGTTTTAGTAAGCCAAAACAAAAAGGGACAGGCAAGACTTGCCTGTCCCTTTTTTTGCGTCAGGTTCACCCGTCATTGCGAGGCAGCGCGCTGAGTGAAGCCGAAGCAATCTCAGACTTTAGATTGCTTCGTCGCTACGCTCCTCGCAATGACGGCCTTGGAGCGACAACAAAGGATTCGTACATTTCCCGAATTCCATCTTCAAGTGAAATGGAAGGAACAAAACCCGTATAGCGCCTTAAGAGCGTAACGTCTGCGGCACGGCGCGGATAGCCATCGGGTTTTGAAGTATCATATTGAGGCTTAGGAAATTTTCCGACCACCTTGCAAATTACCTGAAAAAGTTCTTTAATGGTAATTTCGTTATCATGACCAATGTTAATCGGTTGTGCCGGAGGCGCTTTTTCTGTAATGAGCATCATGCCTCTTGCAATATCCTTGGCATGGACAAAAACACGCGACTGATTCCCCGATCCCCAAATCACAACGGGATTATCACCATCTAATATTCTTTTCATAATCGCGGGAATCACATGCGACGTAGCCTCATCAAAATGATCCCTTGGGCCGTAAGCGTTAAAAGGCCGTCCGATGACAACTTCGATTCCTTTTTCTTTCGTGTAATATTTGGCGAGTTTTTCCCCCATTAACTTTGCGAAACCATAACCTTCATTCGTAGGCTCGGGCGAGCCTCGTTCACCTTCTGATTCAGGCGTGGGCACTTTCGCATCATGCGGATAAATACAGGCCGTGCTCACTTGAAGGAAACGTTTTACGCCGCATTCGGAAGCTGCGTGCAAAACATTTGTTTGAAGTTTCATATTCGTTTCAAACATATCCGCCATGTTAAAGCGGTTGTATTCAATGCCGGTTACCTTGGCAGCAAGGTTCAACACTACTTCTTGTCCCTTGCAAACCTTGACGCAGTTTTCATAATCAAAAAGATCCACCGCCTTAAGATCAAGGCGGGTGAGAATCGCTTTTATTCTGGATTTATCTCCTCGAACAAGGCTGTCCACAATGGTTAATTTCGCGCCTTCCCCAACCAAAAATTCGGAAAGATAGGAACCGATAAACCCCGCACCTCCTGTTACCAGCACTTTTTTATTTTTCCAGAAACTCATGCTTCTCCCCTTTCTAAAGCTTCAATGTCCGCATCTACCATAATCCGGACCAGTTCTTTGAAACTTGTTTTTGGCGCCCAGCCCAATTTTTTCTTTGCTTTGGAACAATCGCCTTGGAGGATATTTACTTCCAAAGGCCTGAAATATCGTTGATCGATTTCCACATATTTTTTATGGTCCAGTTTGGCATAATTGAATGCTTCAATGACAAATTCCTTCACGGTATGGGTTTCGCCTGTGGCAATCACATAATCATCCGCCTTCTCCTGCTGAAGCATTATCCACATGGCTTCCACATAATCCTTGGCATAGCCCCAATCACGTTTTGAATCCAGATTGCCCAAATAAAGCTTATTTTGTAAACCTTTTTTAATTCGCGCAATTGCTCTTGTAATTTTGCGCGTTACAAAAGTTTCACCGCGCCTCGGAGATTCATGATTGAAAAGAATACCGTTACAGGCAAAGATGCCATTCCCTTCACGGTAATTGACCGTGGTCCAATAAGCAAAAAGTTTGGCTACGGCATAAGGGCTCACGGGCCGAAATGGCGTGGTTTCACTTTGCGGCACTGTTTCTGTGCGGCCATAGAGTTCGCTTGAAGAAGCCTGATAAAACTTGGTTTTGATGCCGGATTCGACAATGGCCTCAAGAATTCTGAGAGCTCCAAGCGCTGTTACTTCGGCTGTATATTCAGGAATTTCGAAACTAACTTTGACATGGCTTTGGGCTGCGAGGTTATAAATTTCATCCGGTTTCACCGTCCTAAGAATACGATTAATCGAACTGGCATCGTTTAAATCCCCATAAACAAGCTGCAGCTTCCTTTTAGGATCCTGAAGTTCGTGGTAGAGGTGATCAATCCTTGACGTATTAATGGAACTTGAACGCCGGACAATTCCATACACTTCATAGCCCTTTTCCAGGAGAAATTCCGCTAAATACGATCCGTCCTGCCCCGTAATTCCCGTAATCAAAGCCTTTTTCATAAATTCCTCTTTTTCATCGAAAAGCGCGTTCTACATCTTCGTTCGTATAAATTCCCTTAGCTTGAGCAAAGGGAATGATTTGGCTGCGAATCTCTTGCATTTCCTTCTCGATCAAATACTCAGAACGGATTTGGACTGATGTAAGCCTTTCTCTTTTTCCCTTAGCCTTCATCCTGGCCTCCTTGTAATACAGAATATAATCCCTTTGTCAAGCTAGCGAAATACATTGGGTGCATCCCGCTTGATACAGTGCTCACAATGTCATCCTGAGAAGCGTAGCGACGAAGGATCTCTGAGATTCTTCGTCGTCCAGAATACGGACTCCTCAGAATGACAACTGGATGAGGTGGTATGCGCCCAAATACATTATCTTGAACTGGCCTTTTCCAACAATTTCTTCTCCCAGTTTAAGGCTGTTTCGACAATAAGATCTAAATTGTCATATTTTGGTTTCCAGCCAAGCACCTTTTGGATCTTCTTATTGTCCGCAATCACCATCGCGGGGTCCCCGGCCCGTCTCGGGCCTTCCTGGACCAAGATTTTTGACTTCGAAACGCGTTGCACAGTTTCAATAACTTCGCGCACACTGTAACCATGTCCGTAGCCGCAATTAAGGACAACGGATTTTCCACTTTTTGACAAGTAATCTAGTGCCGCAAGATGGGCACTTGCCAAATCTTCTACATGAATATAATCCCGAATACAAGTTCCATCCTTAGTTGGGTAATCTGTGCCGAAAATAGTGAGAGACTTGCGCTTCCCCACCACAACTTCTGTGGCAACTTTGATAATCTGAGTGGCCTTTGGCGTCGCCTGGCCAATGCGTGCTTTGGGGTCGGCTCCGGCAACATTGAAATAACGCAAAATGACATAACGAAAGGGTGACGCTTTAGCAAAATCCATAATGATCCGCTCGCTCATCATCTTTGAAGCGCCATAAGGGCTAATGGGGGCAAGCTCCGTTTCTTCGTTAACGATGACGTCTCCCTTTGGCATCCCATAAGTCGCTGCCGTAGAAGAAAAAACAAACTGATGGATGCCGTATTTCTTGCACGTTTCCAAGAGCCCTAAGGTATTGCACGTATTATTCCTGTAATACTCAAGCGGAAATTCCACGGATTCCGGTACAACAAGGCGTGCCGCGAAATGAAGCACGGCATCAAAACGGCCTTTGGTAAATACTTGATCTAGTTTTATGCTGTCGGAAAGTTCCCCAACAATAAGCTCGCCGCACAATACCGCCCACTTATAGCCGGCTGAAAGATTGTCATATACGACCACCTCATGGCCGGCTTCGCCCAATTGCCGCACCACATGGCTTCCGATATATCCCGCTCCGCCCGTAACCAGCAGTTTCATTGAATAAACTATCCTTTCTCAAGTTTATATTTTAACTATATAAGATTATATACGATTATAAATGAAACCAAATCCAAAACCGTTAACAAAACCTTTGTCATCCCCGCATGCATTAAGCGGGGATCTACAGATTCCCGATAAAAGCTTTCGGGAATGACAGTTTTTTTACACATACTCTCCAGCCCAAAGCCTGTCTAGAAAAAGCGCCCACGGGAGGATTTGAATTCCATCCACCGATCGTTCTTCTTTTTCAAAACAAACAAGAACATAGTGTTTTAATTTTTTTTCTTCCTGCAATGCTTTGAGCCCCCTTAAATCTTGCGACGACACGATAGGGCTTGCCTTCGCTTCAACGGCAGTTTGATCCGAAAGGATAAAATCAACTTCAAAGCCTGAGACAGAGCGCCAATAGCAAACCTCTCCTGCTGAACAATAATCCACATATGCTTTTAATTCATGGAATAGATAGGTTTCAAATAATTCTCCAAATTCAGGCGAACGCGGACGAACCTCTTTCCTATTTTGAAGGAAGCGAGCCACTCCTGGATCAAACAAATAGAACTTGGAAGTGCTGATCGGCTTTCTTTTTTTTGACTTTTTCCAGCCCGAAACTTCATGAGCAATTAAAGTATCTTTAAGAATTTGAAAATATTCATGGACGGTCGTACGCGCTACCTGAGCATCGTTTGCGATATTGGTAAAATTAATCATTCGTCCGTTGCACAAAGCGGCAACTTCCAAGAAACGGCTAAAGGCGGGAATATTTCTCGTAAGCCCCTCGGCTGCAATTTCTTCTTTTAAATAAGTTCCAATGTACGCTTCGAGGTCTTCCTCGGGCTCCTCGGAAAAATAAATGGAAGGTAAAAGCCCGTGGTTCAGCGCACGATCAAGATCAAAACGCTCTTTCAATTCTGATTTAATAAAGGGGTGCAAATGTTTCACTCGCGCCCGCCCGCCCAATAGATTGACACCGCCGCGCCTTAACTTGCGAGCGCTTGAGCCCGTCAGTAAAAAATGGATTCCCCGCTCTTCAATTAAATAATGGACTTCATCCAAAAGGCTCGGTAATTTTTGAATTTCGTCAATGATCACTATTTTTTCTTTAGGTTTACATTCTCCACGCAATCGTTGAGGAGAACGGCTGAGTTTTAAATACGTTTCTGAATCAAGCAGGTTGTAAACGCGATAACCTTGAAGCTGATGGCGAATAAGCCATGACTTTCCTGTTTGGCGGGGACCGTAGAGAAAGCAGGACTTCTTTTCAAGGCTGGCTTTAACATCAATCTCTCTGGTGATATCGATTGTCATATATTTCGTCAATAATCATAATATATAACTACTTAGTTGTCAAATGACATATTCAGCCGAAGTTTCATTAAATAATTTGAGTTCTGCAAATTTTTCCTCTTCCACTTGGGGGAGAGGGAATAAAAGCATCACCGCTTACTTCTTCACCATAAACGAATGGATTTTTCATCCTGTTTTTTTCCCTCTAAAATTACGCTGCTAGCGTTACGCTAAAAAGATAATATTATAGGTTTCTCCCTAGGCAAATCCTTTTTGAGCTAGCTTTGCAGGAAGACTGTCCAATTCTTGTTGAAGCAGGACGCTTAAAATTTAATGTCAAATATTAAATATGATGGCTTCCGATATATCCCGCACCGCCTTGGTCTGTTGCACAACACGAAAAATGTCATTCCCGCGTTCGCCAAAAAACCGACGGAATCCGTCCGGACGAATCTCGCCGAGAAGTTTGGCGGACAAGCGGGAATCCAGAGTTTCTCCTAATAGACCCCCGCTTTCGCGGGGGTGACAATAGGCTTGGAGGAATAAATGGACTTCTGCAACAGACCGCGCCTGTAACAAGTGGCCGCATCTCAGTTAGCCTTTGCCCCCCTCACTCCTGCCCTCTCCCCTGTGGGGAGAGGATAAAGGTGAGGGGAATTTAGATGTTAGAACTTTATCGTATATTTCCATTAACTTCATATAATTAATTTTTGCGGTGTATTTCGCTTCATACTCCGCACGAGCATTAAGACCCATTCTACGGCAAAGATCCGGGTTCTCAAAGGCATGCATAACCTTTCGCGCCAAATCTTCAGAATTGCCAGGTTCAAAAAGCAATCCGGTTTTGCCATCTTCAATCAGTTCCGCCATCGCGCCCAATTTTGATGCAATGACAGGCTTGCCGCAAGCAAAAGCCTCCGCAATTGAAACAGGAAAACCTTCGTACCATTCCGAAGGAAAAACTAGAAAACGGGCGCTTTTCATCAAAGCGATTACCTTTTCATGCGAACAGTTTCCTAAAATTTCAATGGAATTTAACTTTTGCTCAGCTGCCGATTCTTTTATCTGACTCATTAACGGCCCATCGCCGGCAATTTTAAGCGGCATTCCCTTCAAGGATCCCCACGCTTTAAATAAAGTTTTCAAACCTTTCTCCGGTGATAATCGTCCAACAAAAAGTGCGTAACCATCATTTTTCTCTTGCGCGCCCGGATCTGGATGAACAAAGTTAGGCTTTACGACGATTCTTTCTTCCGGAAGCCCACCCTCGACAAACTTCCTCTTGGCAAATTCCGTAAGCGCAACATAAAGATCGACTTTTTTATTCCAAGTTCGAAGCCAGCGATGAAACGTAAGCATTGCTGCAACTGCAGCAGTCTGAGTTCTTGAACTCCGGTAGCAGGCATGCAAAACGCCCGGCCAGGGTGGAGTTTTTCCAAGGCAGTCTTCGCAAACATGTCCATCTCGATAAAAAGTAGCAGCCGGACAAAGCAAACGATAATTATGAAGCGTTTGCACAACGGGAACACCTGCTCTATGACAAGCATAATAAGCAGCTGGAGAAATCATCATAAAGGTATTATGAAAATGTGCGACGTCCGGGTCCTCTTTTTGAATCAAACTACGAAGCTCTTTGACAGTGTCGCTCGCCCAAACAAGCCGGGCCGGAACCTTTAACTTCTGCTGCAGTCCAAGTTCTTTCAGCTCATCATTTGAACGGCGGTATTCAATGACATAATGACCCGCTTCGCGGAGCAACTCTGCTTCTTGCTTAAATATTGCATCTTCGCCACCCTTTTGGTTGTAGTGATTGTGAACAAGAAGAAATTTCATTGTATCAATCACTTTTTCTCGGAATTGCTGCAAATAAGTGGATGAATACACCTGCGCTAAAATAATACGGAATTACATAGAAGGCCCACGCAAATGGAGTCTCCCCAATAGCGTGAATAAGAGTGAAAATAAGTATAAAAAGCAGCGCTGTGGCTAGCCCTCCATATTGTTTGTTGTTTTTCAAATAAGCGTAAACGGCTAGGGCTCTTTTTAGAATCAATGCTTGCATCCAGATAAAGACAACGCCGGCAATGATTCCGCCTCTTGCAAAAATACTAATCAATTCGTTATGAGGCTCACGGACTATAGAGCTAAGCACATTTTTGAAATCAATCAAAGGCATCCCGTAACCAAGTCCAAACAACATAGTCCCCCATGTTTGCCTCCATTGGGTAAGTACGCTGGACCACCAATCAAACCTTTGTTCAATACCACTGCTAAATGTATTTTCAGCATCAGATTTTCCAAATATTTCAAGGAATAAATTTCCATAATCAGAAAAACTGAATCCCTTTCCAGCGAACCGTCCATATGAACTGGCACCCGCAACAAACCAAACTTTAACAAATCCAATAACTAAAATTCCAGCCGCTAATATGCCTAGGATCCGCTTAAGACTAAGGCGATAGCTGGCCACAAAATAAGCAACAAGAGCGAACATCTCTAATATCAACGTTCTCGATGGAAATAAAGCAAACGCAATCGCTAGCGAAGCTACGCCAAAATATAAATGGCGTTTATTTGATTGGTTAAAGTAATTCTGAAGAAAGAAAGCGGCAGAGACAATTAAAACGAACGCTGTATTTGTCCAATTAAAAAAGAGGGTAACTTCTTGCCCTTGAGCGCCAGGTAAGATAGGAGAAAGTGGTTTCAAAACTTCACGGAAGGGGTATAACAAGCTATAACCAATGGCAAAAAAAAGAACCTTGGGCAACCAAGCGGCCAACTTCTCTAGATCGTTTTCGGTTCTAATGAAAGAAAAACCTGCTAGGACAAATAGCGACTCAACAATATGTGAAGCATCTCGGATGGCCCATATGCCATATTGAGGAAAATTGATGGCGGCGTGAGCAATCCCAACGCC
>Ga0155842_106_pt2 | contig 15202 bp, 17 predicted proteins | sample RifCSPlowO2_01_FD_107496 | JGI IMG/M metagenome (GOLD analysis project Ga0155842, IMG submission 107496) | Omnitrophica bacterium RIFCSPLOWO2_01_FULL_45_10b | reverse complement strand
GCGAAAGTGCAAAATCGTCAAGACGGTCTTTTAAGTCTTCCCACAAACCCACTGCCTCAAGGCTGCGTTCCACAATATGCGGCAATTCAGCTTTCGAAGCAAAGCGGTGAATTAAAGGCCCGTATGCAATATTATCAAAAATTGAAATTGGAAATGGATTGGGGCGCTGAAATACCATCCCTACTTTTTTTCTAAGTCCTACCAAGTCAACCGACGATTGGTAAATGTTCTCACCGGCAATGATTACTTCTCCCGTAATGCGGACTCCCCCAACCAAGTCGTTCATGCGATTCAGACATCTCAAAAGGGTCGATTTACCGCAGCCAGAAGGTCCAATAATGGCCGTAATTCGACGTTCCGGAATTTCAAGCGCCACATTTTTCAGCGCATGGAAATTTCCGTAATAAAGATTTAAACTTTGGATTTTGATTTTTGAATCAGCCATACCGGCCCGAAACGTAACCTTCCGTACGCTTATCCTTAGGCACCGTAAAAATCTTCTGTGTTTGATCAATTTCTACTAATTCACCCATCAGAAAAAAGGCAACGCGATCGCTGACGCGTGCCGCTTGCTTCGTATTATTCGTCACCAAAACAAGTGTATAGCGTTTCTTAAATTCTTGCATCGCTTCTTCAATTTTTGCTGTAGAAATAGGGTCGAGGCCGGAACAAGGCTCGTCAAAAAGAATAACTTCCGGCTCAAGAGCAATGGTTCGCGCAATGCACAAACGCTGCTGCTGGCCTCCAGACAACTTCATCGCCGATTCATTGAGCCGGTCTTTCACTTCATCCCACAGGAAAGCGGATTTCAAACTGCGTTCCACAATTTCCCTAAGCTGTCTTCGATTCCCAATGCCGTGCCGGCGGGGACCGTACGCCAGATTATCAAAAATCGAAATCGGAAGAGGAGTCGGAAGCGCAAATACCATCCCTATTTTTTTACGCAATTCAAACAGATCCCACTTTTGATAAATATCTTTTCCGTCAATCAATAATTCCCCGCTATGCTGATAACGAGGATTAAGATCATTAAGGCGATTCAACGTTCTTAAAAAAGTGGTTTTTCCGCTATTGGCAGGCCCAATAATTCCCAGAATTTCTTTCTCCTTAACTGAAAAATTGACGTTTTTAAGCGCCGGTTCTCCATCAAAAGTAACGGAAAAACTCTTAACTTTGATTTTCTCAGTCACGGTTACCATTGCTTTCGGACACGAAAGTAACTGCGAATCACAGCCGCAAAGAGGTTCGTAATAACGATAAGCCCCACCAAAACCAGCGCGGTTCCATATTGAAGCTCAATACGAACATTCGGTACTTGTGTCGACAAAACATATAAATGGTACGGAAGCGCCATGGCTTGATCAAAGATGGAATTCGGAAGCCTCGGTAAATAAAAAGCGGCGACCGTAAATAAAATTGGGGCAGTTTCACCAGCCGCGCGACTGATGCTCAAAACAGTCCCAGTCAAAATGCCCGGAAGCGCATGAGGGAGAACGGCGTGACGAATCGTCTGCCAGCGCGTAGCCCCCAATGAATAACTTACCTCTCGGAATGATTTAGGGACGGATTGCAAAGCTTCTCGAGATGCGGTAATGATCACCGGCAGCACCATAACCGCCAGGGTTAAAGAACCTGCTAATATCGAAGCTCCGAGTCTTAAAAATACAACAAAAAGCCCCAAGCCAAATAATCCATAAACGACGGACGGCACCCCGGCCAAATTAACAATCGCCAATTCAATCAGCCGTGTCAGCCAATTTCGTTTTGAATATTCCGATAGATAAATGGCTGAAAAAATACCGACAGGAAGCGCAAAAAGGAGTGTTCCTCCGACCAAATAGACGGTCCCCACAATGGCTGGAAAAATTCCCCCCGCCCGCATTCCCATCCGCGGCATCGTGGTCAAAAATTGCCAACTAATTACGCTGAGACCTCGGCTTACAATGATTCCAATAACCAAAATCACTGGAGCCACAATGACTAAAGTCGATAAAAAAAGGGATAAAAAAACAATTTTCTCTTCGACTTTAGGGTTCAGGAATCTCATCCCCCACCAACTTTCGTTAGCAGTTCAAGTAAGTGAATCAAATATTTCTTGAAACCGGTATATTCTTTTTTAAAAAGTTGGTGGGGGATCATCCTATCGTCTGCTTTCGATGAAGCGATAAATCAGCCAGCAAATTGACCGCAAAAGTGATGGCAAACAAAACAATTCCAATAGCAAATAATGCAAAATAATGCTCACTTCCCTGTACGGTTTCTCCCATTTCAGCAGCAATGGTTGCTGTCATTGTACGGACCGGCTGAAAAAAACTATTCGGAATAACAGCTGCATTCCCCGTAATCATCATCACCGCCATCGTTTCGCCGATCACCCGCCCAATCCCCAACATCACTGCTGCAACAATTCCGGATGAAGCGCTTGGAAGAACAATCCTACGAATTGTCTGCCATTGAGTGGCCCCCATTGCAATCGAACCTTCCCGATAACCACGCGGTACCGCATTTAATGCATCTTCCATGATGCTCACAATCGTAGGCATAGCCATAAAGGCAAGCATAATGGAGCCGGAGAGTGCGGTAAGGCCGGTAGGCAGGCCGAACAATTTCTTCACAAGAGGTACCAATGTAACCAATCCGATAAAGCCCAGCACAATACTTGGAATTGCGGCCAAAAGCTCAACTCCTGCTTTTAAAATTTCACGCAACCAGCCGGGAGCAATCTCTCCAATAAAAATGGCGCATGCAATCCCTAACGGGACGGCGATGACCGTAGCGCCCAGCGTTACCCAAAGAGAACCAAGAATCAATGGCAGAATTCCGAAGCGCGGGGGTTCGGAAATGGGATACCAACGGTTGCCGAATAAAAAATCAAAAACCCCGATCGTGCGGAATAACATGAATCCTTCTTTTAAAAGAAAAATCAAAATCAGAAGGACGAAGATGATGGAGGCAATCGCGCTTAAAAGAATCAGCCCTTCAACGACAAATTCGTAATATTTCCGCATACGACTTGTCAAAAAAATTAGGCTGGTTTCTGTTGAAGAGGGACGAACTGCATATCAAGCACAATGGCTTGACCTTCATTGCTCAGAACAAAATCAAGAAATGCTTGAATCAACTCCTGCGGTTTCCCAACCGTGTAGAGAAGAAGCGGCCTGGCGATAGGATAAGTCTTATCCAATGCTGTTTCCACAGAAGGAAGAACGAAGGGGCCTTCCACACTTTTGCTCACGGCTATCTTTTTATGTCGATCGTTGACATAACCAATTCCAAGATATCCGATGGCTCCGCGGCTTCCGGCAACCTCTTCTGCGATCGCCTGAGAAGAAGACATCATCAATACGGTTGGAGCAAATTCCTCTGGCCCTTTTTCATTCCCTTTCCGAACAACATGCTCCAGGAAATAAACATGAGTTCCAGAATTTCGTTCGCGCGAAAGCACTGTAATGGGTTGATCGGCACCTCCCATCTCTTTCCAATTGGTAATTTTCGCGGTGAAAATATCGGATAACTGATCAATGGTGAGCTGGCCAACAGAATTAGAAGGATGAACGATCACGGCCAAAGCATCAATGGCCACTTTAAATTCCTGAACTTCATGGCCGTTCTGTTTTGCCATTTCGAGCTCTTGTTTCTTCATTTCACGAGAAGACTGAGTAATATCGCAAGTTCCATTAATTAAAGCGGCAATGCCGGTACCGGAACCGCCGCCGGTCACCGCAATTAAAGCGGATGGGTTTTGTTCCATAAAGGCCTCAGCCCAGGCTTGGCCCAGGTTGACCATCGTGTCGGACCCTTTTATCGTAATTCCTTGCTCAGCAAAAACCGTTGTGGAATAGAACAATACAAAGATAGAAACCATCGCCGCAATTCTTTGTGTTTGGCTTTTCATTGTTTTTCCCCTCATGATTAAACTACTACTGTTAACAATTGGGTTTCGCTCTTTGTATTGTTTCATATCATAGCAATGGATGCGTTTGGAAGATGTAAAATCTATGTAAAGTTTACCCCATTAGAGATGACATCTCTAACGGGTTTGCAGAGGAGAGGCATTCTTAGTTATTCATAATCAACCGGCTTCTGAAATCTTGGTAGGTTTTGTCGCTGGTATTTTCCAAAATGAGTTTTTTGACAAACGCAATGAATTCCGGCTCAACAGTTTTTAAGCTTTTGCCGAGATGTTTCTCAAGGAGCGCTTTTTCACCATTCGCATCATACGTTGACCCTTGCGTGTGCATTTCCTTTAAAAAACTGGCAAACGCTTCGTGATAGCCTGCATGCATCAAAAAATAAATAAAAGCCCAACTTTCAGCATAGGCGAGACTTGCGTATGAAGGTTCGAGCTTATGAAGGCCTGTGCCGCGCGCAAAATTAAGAAGGTATTCAAGAGGCATCAGGTCATTTTTTTCAAGCTCATAACGAAGATGCATCAGTTTTTCTTCATGAATATCCCCGATCAGTTGAGGTTCGCAATAAACAGCGAGCCCTTCGATTAACCAACCGCCCGAATAAACGTGAAGAGGCGTGATTCCAAGCAAATGAAAAAGTTGATGCCCTCCTTCGTGACGAATGACGCGGACATTTTGCGCTGTCGCCTCACCCAATACGCGTATGTCATACCGCGCAGCTTCCTCTTGAGCGCGGCTGATCTGTCCTTGATACTCGGCTGCCTCAGGACCATATTCTTTTTCTACCTTAGAACTCAATTCAGCCATTTGAGATTTAAACGCTTGATTCTTCTTCAGCGCAGCTTGGATCCGTTCGTCTGTTTTCACGTTGTAAAAAACCAGCCTTTTCGTGTCAAAATGATAAAACCCAACGGGATTGCTTCGCGCGTTGTAACCAATTTCAAATAACGCCTGCGAAAATTCCTGGCTTGTACCGAAAATGATGACGTCAAGCGGCTCCGATATTCCGTCCACCGCGATTAAATCAAAAAAATAAAGCAAAAAATCGTGATAAAATTGATCCAGCGTCTTCAAATAAAATTTCAAATCCGCCGGATCATCCATACTGCTTAAAATCATATAGTAATCTTTTCGGAGAGGCTTAAGGGAAGGATACCGTTTCCGAAACACTTCCAGCTGTTTGGTATTTTCTGCTGAAGAAGCGGGTGGCGGCCAAAGCTCAATTTTTTCAATGCGCTTCAAAGAAAGATCCAATTCGATCGCTCCTCCTTCCTCAAGCGTCTGGCGCGCAGTCAAAGTATCTCCTAATTTACGAATGATTTGACCGTTGACCCACTCACCATTTGTTAATAAAATGCGGTGCTTTACTCCCGGAGGCCATGCGTTCTTTCTGGATTCCTCAGTTTCAAAGGTGGGAACATAAACATCGCCTTGGCTAGCTTTTTGATTTCCGGAAATATTGCGCTCGACGGATTGAATCTCATTTCGCTGAAATCCAACCACACCATCTTTTAATTCGATCCGGACCATTTCCGCCGTTTCTTCTACCACTTTACCTTGGATCACCCCTCCGTTCGTAAGCACAATGCGATCAATTGTTTGAGGCAATTGGGTCACAGCGGGATTCGGTTTTCGGTCGCAAGATGAGAAAACAAAGCTCAAAAGTAAAATCAATATGAAAACTAGAAAATTCCCCCTCACCCTTCCCTCTCCCTCTAAAGGGGGAGAGGATAAAGGTGAGGGGGTGGAAATCTTGGCCGAGCTTATGGAATGGCTCATTAGCTATCCTTTAATCACTCCGATGGGGCGCATTCTCACAACACGTTTTGCAATTCCGGCACCATCCACAACGCGAACCACATCATTCACATCTTTATAAGCGGCGGGCTGCTCTTCCGCAATTCCCTTGCGGCCGCGCCCCATCACGATAATGCCCTGTTTTTCAAGTTCTTGTTCAATAGAGCGGCCTCGAGATTCACGAACCGCCTGGGTTCGGCTCATCAGGCGGCCGGCGCCGTGGCAAGTCGTCCCAAAAGTTTCGTCGAACGCGCGTTGAGTTCCAAGCAAAAGATATGAGTTTCTCCCCATGTCACCCGGAATCACAACAGGCTGGCCCAAGTCACGATAAACTTGCGGGAGTTCCGAGTGCCCCGGAGGAAAAGCGCGCGTTGCGCCTTTTCGATGAACGCACAGCAGCTTTTCTTTTCCGCTGACCCTATGTTTTTCAAATTTTGCGATGTTGTGCGCTACATCGTAAATTAAATACATTCCTAAGTCCTGCCAGCTTCGGTTGAAAACGTGTTCAAAAACTTTGCGCGCCAGATGCATCAGGCATTGCCGATTGGCCCAAGCATAATTGGCGGCCGCACGCATGGCCGATAAATAACGTTTTCCTTCCGGCGAACCAAGCGGCGCGCAAGCTAGTTGAACATCCGGAACTTTGATATGATATTTGGTAAGCGTGTGCCTCATTTCGCTTAAAAAATCATCGCAAATTTGATATCCAAATCCGCGCGAGCCTGAATGAATCATGAGCGTCACTTCGCCTTCGCGAAACCCGAAACGCTCAGCAGCCTTAGAATCAAAAATCTGATCAATCACTTGAACTTCAAGAAAATGGTTTCCGCTTCCGAGCGTTCCCAATTGGTCTCGACCGCGTTGATAAGCCCGTTCTGAAACGGCCTCAGGATCTGCTCCTTCCAAACAACCGCCCGCCTCAGTATGCGCTAAATCCTCCTCAACGCCGTAACCTTTTTTAACGACAAAACCAGCACCTTGAGTTACGACTTTCGGCCGTTCTGAATTTGAAATTCGAATATCTCCAGATTGTCCCACGCCGCATGGAATTTGGTTGAAAAGCGTTGCGACCAAAGTTTTTAATTTCGGTTGAACTTCAGAAAAAGTCAGATTCGTACGGAGGAGCCGAACGCCGCAATTAATGTCAAAACCGATTCCGCCCGGTGAAATCACGCCCCCTTGATCCGGATCGGTGGCGGCAACACCCCCAATCGGAAATCCATAGCCCCAATGAATGTCCGGCATGGCGAGTGAATAATTGACAATCCCGGGAAGATGGGCCACGTTGGCTACTTGAAGAAGGGCTTGATCTTTACGAACGGTTTCGAGCAATTTCTCATCGCAAAAAATCCGGCCCGGAACGCGCATTCCCGGATCGAAATTGCGCGGGATTTCCCACCGGTAATCATCAATTTTCTTAAGTGGAATGTCTACGGTCGCCTGCATCATTAACTCTATTAAATATCCAAAATGACTTCGGTAAAATAACGGGATTGCTCTTGAATTAATTTAAATTGATGAAGCGTAATCGCTTTCACTTCGCGCCCAAGCTCATGTTTCGCATTATCGAGGGGTTCGCCTCCCACTTGGGCTTGCAACGTTTGAGGGCCGAGATCGCGGATTTTGAACTCTGAAAGCAGGAGATGTTTCGTATCAAAAATAAAAAGAAGCTCTTTGAGCCACTTCAAAAATAATTCTTCGCCGGACTCCGCGGTCAATTCAAGCGTAAGGTGTTCACGAACGGAAACGGTATTCAGATCGACCATCACGTTAAAAAGTGCTTTGGCCGCTTCTTCAAAAACTTCGGAAAATTCACTTCCCCATGCACGAATTCCGATATCGGCTGTGTGCTCGAAGGTTTCATATCCGCGAGACATGGGCTCGCCTCTTTAGTATACTTCAACCCGTAAACGCTGCTCTGCTTTCAATTTCGCGACAAAGGATTCTTTAACACCAAACTCCGCACCGATTTTTTCAAGCACAGGAAAAATTCCTGCTTCCATCCCTTTAAGCCCGCACAGATAAACCATGCTGTCCTTTTTTGCCAAAGTTTCCCCAAGGGCTTTACAGTCCTGATACATTTTTACCTGTACATACATTCGATTTTCACGCGTGGGAATGACGCTTGGGATTGGATTTTTTTCCTCGCGGCTGATGGCTTTGATATAGAAAAAATTCTTATGCTTTCGATAAGTTTCGAATTCCTTATCATAAAGCACAACATCGCCGTACTGAACTCCAAAATAAAGCCACACCCGCCCTTCGAAACCTGCTTCAAACATTTCCTTGAGCATTCCCCGATAAGGCGCTATTCCGGTGCCCGTGGCGACAAAAATAAAATCCCGATTTTTAAAATCATCCGGAAGCAAAAAATGACGGCCGACCGGCCCTGTGAGCGTTACCAAATCCCCCTTTTTTAAATCGCACAGATAATTGCTGGACAAACCCGGGATGCCTTTCTCCCCTGTTTTAGGATTGTCCCAAAAATGGCGGACAACGCAAAGCGATACGGTCTGGCCGTCCCCAAAATCACCGTTCCTAACAGAGGCCACCGAATAAAGCCGAAGTTTGTGGGGTTTTCCAGTCAAAGGATCAATGCCGGGCATGATCACGCCTACGCTTTGACCCGGCAGATAAGGCAATTTCTCTTTGTGGCGGATCACAACGTGACGGACGTCATTTTTAGGGCCATGGCTTAGAGTGGTTAAAGATTTATTCTCTACGGTAACCCCGACCAATGGTTTTTGTACTGTATACAAGTTGACTGGGATATTCGCGCTCATGAATAAAAACGTCATTGCGAGGACTGCCGCCGAAAGCGGCGGGACGAAGCAATCTCAGAACCGGGATTGCTTCGCCCCTTTGGGGCTCGCAATGACGTTAGTGGCTTTCACACTGATGTGCCAACCTTGGCTGAAGTTTTAATCGCCCACCAAATGGCGATAACGCCTAAAACAATCGCAACAAGCAAGGTTGCCGGATTTGATGCGCCGTAATGCGCCGGCGCAAGCATTCCAAAAAGCATAGGGCCTGAAAGAAAGGTGTTAATCCGTGAAAAAAAACCGGCGCGTTTTCTGATTTCAGCGGCCTTATCACCGGCTTTTCCGGAAAGAAGCTTTTTTTGTGACGGCCAAATAATGAACCACACATTGAACCACATGATAAATCCAAGCAACATACCCATGGAAATCCAAATGGCGCGAGCTGTTAATTTTCCGCTTTCATCTAAAAAGGTACTGTTGGCGCCAAAACCTTTTCCCGGTGTATACATATAAGTTAAAGCGAATAGTATGAGGCCCGCCAACAATGTAATCATGGCGCCCCAGCGGAACCACCACAAAGCGCGCGGCATGAGCTTTGGATTGACGAGTTTTTTTGTGGCATCGTCAAGGGAGCCTTGCAAAGGAACGTTGACGAAATTAAAAAAGTACAAGTGGCCGATCCACGTAATTCCTGCGATCACATGCAACCAACGCATCAAAAGCTGAACATTTGAAAGCCAATCGTTCAGAGCCATATGTTCCTCCTCCAATGAGCGCGCAATCCAGCGCTCAGTTTGCCAGACATGCCTTCCAAAATTGAAACTAACATTTCTAACACTTCTACCCTACAGACCCTATGCGACATCGGTGAAAGCTAAAAATCTTGAGCGCTGGATTGCTGCGCGAATTGAACCCCGCACCCACCTGGTCATAAGTGGTCAAGTGGGTGCGGGGTAAATTCAGCTGACATCCGCCACAAATCTTGGCGGATGAGCTTCATTTATTCTAGGCGGGTTGTTTGATTTGTCAACCCCGTTAGATCTTTATTTATTACGTGCGTTGTCTCGCCTTAGATGGATACGGCCAAGTTTACCCTTAATATTAGAAGCATTGTTACGGAGATCAAAGATCTAACGGGGTCAAGCCATGCTTATGGCCAATTGCGTGCTAAGTGGATGCGATACCGGCAATCTGATTTGGGCCTTTTCTTTTTGCGGCGAGCAACGTTTGATGGAGTGCGGACATCATCTCATCGCGCCCGCGGTAAAGTTCCGGGTCGAAACATAAAATGCCGATGCTTACGGTTATCTTGAGTGTTTCACGATCGATCATAAATGTTTTCTTCTCAATCGAAAATTGAATTCGCCTTGCCACAATCTCGGCTTGGTTCAATTGGGTTTCAGGCAAAATAACGACGATCTGCTCATCGCCATAGCGAATAGAGCTATCTATGGAACGGGTGGATTCTTTTAAAAAACGCAGTAATTCTTGAAAAACTGCCTGCGCAAAAATAGTTCCGCGCGTGATGGATAATTCCTCAAATGCATCAACCCCTATCAGAAGACATGAAAGAGGCCTATGGTAACGTTTGGCACGATTGCATTCATCCGTCAGCTTCGAATTCAAAAATCGCTCGTTATGAGCTTGTGTTCTGGATTCGCCAATCAAACAAGAATCCAAGGCTTCTTTTGTCGTTTTAAGCTCATACGATTGAAGGAAAATCTCCTGATTCAAACGGTTTTTTTCGGAAATGGCATTACTGAAATAAAAAGCCAACCAACCGGCGATCACCATTCCAATGAAAAGAATAAATTGATGAAGGACCGTATACGCAAAAAAGGAAAGAATGAGGCTGGGTAGAAACAGCAAGGCAAAGATACCGGTCGTGCGAATCATTTTTTGAATCATGGCACACCTAATGTTGTGTTATAAATATCGACAAATTATGTACAGAAATGAGTGAGAATTTATAAGCTGGAACCGGCTTCAGAGAAGTTCGCGGTCCAGCCTTAATTGGCCACAGGCAGCGTCAATGTCACGGCCTGCGGTTTGACGCAAAGTGACATAGACATGTTTGGCTTCTAAGAGTTTTCGGAACGATTCAACCTGCTTGGGATTAGGTGTTTGATAATCCATTTCACGGATCGGATTATACGGAATCAGGTTAACTTTTGCGCCCAAACGGGAGGCGATGCGGGCAACGCCGCGCGCTTCGTCGCTGGAATCATTAATTCCGGCAATCAACGTGTATTCAAAGGTAATCTCGCGTTTGAGAACACGATGAATTTTCTCTAGCGTTTGAATCAATTCGTCTAAACGATATTTCTTATTGATCGGAACAAGTTGGCTTCTGGTTTCCTGATTGCTGGAATGAAGTGAAATCGAAAGCCGCACGCGGCCCCGCGAGTCAGAAACGAAACGCTCGATCATCGGGGTAATGCCGCTTGTAGAAACTGTGATCCGCCTTCCGCCAAGCTCAAATCCCCAATCTGCCGTCAAAATTTCGATGGCTTTCATCGTTGCTTCGTAATTATCCAAAGGTTCTCCCATTCCCATAAAAACAACATTGGTGACCGGTTTCTTCTGATGCCGGCCAATGAAGGAAACTTGTTCGACAATTTCACCCGCCGTCAGATTTCTGCCAAACTTTCCTTTCCCGCTCGCACAAAAACTGCAGCGGATCCTGCAGCCAAGCTGAGTAGAAACGCACACAGTTTGCCTTCCTTGTTGGGCGATTAAAACGCTTTCAAGAATATGGCCGTCCGGTGTTTTCAAAAGATATTTCAGCGATTCATGATTTTTTGATTCAGGAACTTCCACAAGCTCAAGCCGGTTGGTATCGGCATGTTCCGCAAGAACCATCCGTAACGGCTTCGAAAAATTAGTCATCTCAGAAAAATCCATTACGCATTTCTTGTGAAGCCAGTCCGCAAGTTGAAGCGCTCGATACTGCGGTAAGCCAAGCATTTGCACAAATTGATCAAGTTCTTGCAAGTTTAAGGAACGTAAATGAACTTTTGAAGCCGGAGTTATTTTTTTATTTTCCATCGGTAAAAAAAGGGGTTATTTTCTGAGTTTAAAACCGGTTTTAAATAAGAAGACGGTGAACGAGAAAAGAACGGCGAACAAGGAAAAAACAACTATTAAACACTGGGCAATCGGGACATCCGATGTGCCAAGCATGCCGTAGCGCATTCCATTGACCATGTAAAAAATAGGATTAAATGAGGTGATCACTTGAAGAACATTAGGAAGCATCTTGACCGAATGAAACACGCCCCCGAAAAAAATCAAAGGGGTAATTAAAAACGTTGTACAAATTGTCAAATGTTCAAATTCTTCCGCAAAAAGTGCGATTAACGCACCTGCTGATGAAAAAGAAAGCGAAACAAAAACGGCCATGGTCAATACAATGAAAGGATGTTGAATGGGCGTGCGCATAAATAGCAAAGAAACAAGATAGACACCGCTGGCTGTCACCAAACTGCGTGCCAGCCCTCCAATTAAAATGGCGAGTACCATTTCAAAATAAGAAAGCGGCGTGACTAAAATTTCCTGAATATGCCCCGCCCACCGGGAAATAAAAAGTGAGCTTGATGTATTGCTGTACGAACCTTCAATGATGTACATCATGATTAAACCGGGAATGAGAAAATTAAGATACGGCATTCCATCCACGCGCTCAATTTGGCGGCCGATGGTAAAGCCAAAAATAGCGATGTAAAGAAAGCTGGAGACAAGGGGTGGAAAAATAGTCTGGAAAAAAACAGACGTAAATCGGATAATCTCGCGTTCCACAAGGGATTTAAATCCAATTAAACTTTTCATCCCGTTAGAACTCCAGATAACAATAATTTTAATGATAACGGTTGTTGCCCGATCTTAACTGCTTGCATTTAAAATAACCTCATTGCGTTTAGAGTTCTAACGGGATCATCCCAACCACCTCTTGGTCAAGACCGTCATTGCGAAACAGAGCACCAAAGCGAAGTTGAAGCAATCTAAGAACAGAGATTGCTTCGTCCCGCCGCCTTCGGCGGCAGTCCTCGCAATGACGACACGTCCGTAACAAACAGGTGGGGGGATCATTTCTTATTCCTTGTCAGATGAATAAATACTTCTTCAAGCGTTGTCTTTTTTGAATTGATATTTAATATATCGATGCCTTGCGCATGAATGAGCCGCAGCAGTTTTGAGAATTGTTGGTTTTCCTGAGGCAATTGAATGATAGTTCCTCCCTGCATTAATTCGGCTCCCAATTCAGAAAATGATTCAGGCATCGTCGGTAATGTGCGATCCAGTTGAATTTCAATGGTATCGTGACCAATTCGTTTGATGAGATTATTTTTTTCATCTACTTCGACCATTTTTCCTTCGTGAATGACGCCAATCCGATTGCAAAGTTTCTCAGCTTCTTCAATATAATGAGTGGTTAAAAAAATCGTAATACCTTTTCGGTTCGCTTCCTTAAAAAAATCCCATAACTTATAGCGAAGCTCGAGGTCAAGCCCTGCAGTTGGCTCATCCACAATCAAAATCCTGGGTTGATGCATCAGTGCCCGAGCAATCAGAAGCCTGCGTTTCAGCCCGCCTGAGAGCTTGCGAAAATCCAAACGCCGATAGGAACTGAGCCCAAATTCGTTTAACAGATCATCGGCTCTTAAACGAGCTTTGCCCTTGGGAAGTCCGAAATAGCCCGCTTCATAAATCAGAATTTGCTCGGCGGTAAGAAAGGGGTCAAAATTAAACTCCTGAGGAACCAAACCAATCAAGGCCCGCGCTGCGCGATATTCACGAGTCACGTCATGGCCAAAAACTCGCACGCTTCCGCTATTATAATTGGCAAGGCCCGTGATCACGCTGATCGTGGTAGTCTTGCCTGCCCCATTGGGGCCGAGAAAACCGAAAAAATCCCCTTCTTCGACTTGGAATGAAATATCATCCAAAGCTTTGAAATGGCGGTAAAACTTGGTCAACCCTTTGATCTCGATTGCGGGATCGTTCATAGAAAAATGATTATATCACAAGCCTCTCTGATTTTTGAATGAGGAGGAAAAACCGGTTGGAAACTAACAGGAAGTATTCTAAAGTGAAACGCAGGTGGGGCTAATTAGATGAGGGGTCGGGGAAAATTCCCCGACCCCTCAATTAGATTCAAACTCGCGCAAACATTCCATCGTAGCTTCAGTCTCATCTGTTTTTAAAACAATGCATCCGGCAACCTGGCTCCTGGCTGCTGTGCAGTAGGCGTACTGAATGTTAATGTCGGCATGGCTAAGTTTTTGAGCGATTCTGGCCAAGGTCCCGGGTTGATTATCGACGGCGAGAATAACCACATTCTGCTCCATAATATATAATTCTTCTTGTTCCAATAAGAGGAGGGCTTTAGTGGGATTATCGAGAACAAGCCGAACGACGGCGTTGTCCACAGTATCATGGACCGAAAGGGCTAAGATATTAACGTCGGCTTCGGCCAAAATACTTGAAATTCGGGCCAGCATGCCTGGTCGATTCGGCAAAAAAACAGACAATTGCTTTTGAATCGGCATATATAACCTCTATATGTCATTCCCGAAATCTTTAGTCGGGAATCCATGGATCCCCGATTCAAGCATTCGGGGATGACACGCTGTTTCAGCCGAACAGCTGATTTCCTTTCGCCCAGTTTTCGCCGTTCACCTCGTCAAAAACCACGTAGGTGTGCTCGACTGGTTTTCCGGCATGTTTTAAAAGGGAATTCGAAATATCATCCGCGATCTTTTGCTTTTTTTCTTTGGATAATTTTCCTACAACTTTTACGTTCACGTACGGCATCTTCAGCTCCTTGGTCGCCGCGGATCGTTCATCGTGTATCGTAAGCCGTATTATTTCGCAAATACGATGCTCGATATACGACCCAAGATTCACGTTATGATAGCACTTGCCCTACAAAAATGCATTCGTTTTTCACCCTGCCGCTGTCCCCGAAATGCTTCCATAATCAGCCGCGAGAACTGCTTAACCGGCAATCTTGTGTGGCCGATAACGATGATATGACCTCAAAAAAATGGCTTCGTTTTCTCCTTATATTGCTGCCCGTAGGCCTGATTTTGGCCCAAATTTTTTGGCAGCCTCCTCGGGATCGGCTTGAAAAAATAAAAACGGCGGTGCGCGCGTTGATTCCCCCTATAGAAATCGTTTTCCAGTATTTTAATTTCAATGAAAAAAACGCGCTTACTCAATGGGAAGATAAAACTTTTCAAGGCCGGAGCGCTTATTGGATTGACTTCCAAAAAAAGGATGGCTTTGTTCATTCAAAAAGTGAACAAGCCGCTTCCGCTATTTTCTATCGAATTAAATTTAAAACCTCTGAATTCCCTTTTATTTCATGGAACTGGAGAATTGGAAAATTTCCGGATAAGAGCAAAGCCGTGGATCCAAAAAAACGCGACGATTTCGCGGCGCGTTTGTACGTGGTATTCATTTCTCATTTCTTCACCAATTTCCGATGCCTTGAATACGTTTGGGATGAATCCGTAAGTGAAGGAACCATTTTAGAAAGCCCTTATTCAGATCAAATCAAACAAATTGTTGTTCAAAGCGGCGCTTCTAAAAGCGGTGAATGGGTTTCAGAGCGGCAGAATATACTTGAAGATTACAAAAAACTATTTGGCGAGGAACCTAAAATGAAGGTCGGGGCCATTGCCCTCATGACAGACTCGGAAGGAACTGAAGGTGAAGCGGAAGGCTTTT
>Ga0155842_171_pt3 | contig 15240 bp, 16 predicted proteins | sample RifCSPlowO2_01_FD_107496 | JGI IMG/M metagenome (GOLD analysis project Ga0155842, IMG submission 107496) | Omnitrophica bacterium RIFCSPLOWO2_01_FULL_45_10b | reverse complement strand
TTTTATTTAGAAAATTAGGGCTTGCGGGTTTTCTTGAAATGGCCGTCTTCGTATTTTTTATTTTAGTAGGTTACGTGTACGCTTTGAAAAAAGGAGCGCTTGATCTTGAATGATCTCCCACCAACTTTTTAAAAAAGGAGATACCGCTTTTAAGAAATACTTGATTCACTTAATTGAACTGCTAACAAAAGTTGGTGGGGGATGAAAACGCAAAGCCAACCGCAACAAGAGAGTTTTTTTACCTCTCAGCTCAATGACATGATCGGCTGGGCGAGGAAATATTCTCTTTTTCAATATCCCTTTGTCACGGCTTGCTGCGGCATGGAATATATGTCAACGGCTTGCTCTCATTACGACATTGATCGATTCGGCGCCGGCCTTCCGCGTTTCAGCCCGCGCCAGTCAGACGTTTTAATGGTGGTAGGGACAATTAGCCATAAACTCGCCCCCGTTTTAAAACAAATTTACGATCAAATGTGTGATCCTAAATGGGTCGTGGCGTTTGGTGTCTGCACCTGTACCGGCGGTTTTTACGATAATTATGCAACGGTCATGGGAATCGATACGATTATTCCGGTGGATGTTTATATTCCCGGATGCCCGCCGCGCCCCGAGAATGTTTTAGACGGCCTCATAAAACTTCAAGAGAAAATTCAGTGCCAAAGACAGGAAATATAAAAGGAGCGTTTAGCGGATAGCGTATAGAAGAAACAACGAGTTAATTTTTCCTATACGTTCTACGCTGAACGCTGTACGCTGACAACGATGATTCTCGAAAAAATAAAAGAAAAATTTTTAGATGACGTCCTCGAAACCTACGAATTTCGCGGCGATCTTGTGGCGGTGATCCGTAAAGAAATTATTTGCGACTTAATGGAATTTCTCAAAACCAACCCCGCACTTGATTTCAATATTTTAATGGATTTGACCGCTGTGGATTATCTGTGGCAGGAGCGAATCCCGCGTTTTGACATCGTTTATCATTTGTATTCGCTTGCGAAAAATCATCGCCTGCGCGTGAAAGCAAGTGTAGATGAAAAAGATCCTACCATTGAATCGCTTACTGGAATTTGGCCGATTGCGGATTGGTTCGAACGAGAAGTTTGGGACATGTTTGGTATTAAATTTGAGGGACATCCTCATTTAAAACGAATCCTGATGTATCAAGGATTCGAGGGGCACCCTTTGCGTAAGGATTATCCGGTGACCAAACGTCAGCCTTTAATTGGGCCAGTCAACTGATGAATACCGCACAAACACGGCAGCATACGATGATGCTTAACATGGGGCCGAGCCATCCGGCCATGCATGGGATTATCCGTCTTGTTTTGGAGTTGGATGGTGAGCGTGTTGTGAATTCAGATGTTGAAATCGGTTATTTGCACCGCGCTTTTGAAAAAAGTTCGGAACAATCCGGGTACCTACAGGTCATTCCCTACACAGACCGCCTCAATTATGTTTCGCCTTTGATTAACAATATGGGTTATTCCATGGCGGTTGAGAGGCTTTTTGGAATCAAACCTACGGAACGCTGCGAATATATCCGCGTGATTATGAGTGAGCTTTCGCGCGTCTCAGATCATCTCACCTGCATTGGTGCAAGTGCTATGGAGCTTGGCGCTTTTACCGCGTTCCTTTATATGATAAAAGCGCGCGAGCTTCTATATCAAGGAATTGAGATGGTGACGGGCGCAAGGCTTACCATTTCTTATATTCGCCCCGGAGGCGTGAAGGCTGATCTGCCGGCCGAATTTGAGCCCCATATCCGAAATGCCATCAAGGAAACGCGAAAAATTTTGAAGGAATGCGACAAACTTTTAACCCGCAACCGGATTTTCGTGGATCGCTTAAAGGGAATCGGGATTATTTCCAAAGAAGATGCGCTTGCCTACGGCATCACCGGCCCATTTTTGCGTTCGACCGGTATTGATTACGATGTCCGAAAAAACTGCCCTTATTCCGTTTACAACCGTTTTGATTTCGATATTCCGGTGGGCACAACAGGCGACAATTACGACCGCTACCTTTGCCGAATGGAAGAAATGGAACAGAGTCTTCAAATTGTAGAGCAAGCGCTCAGCAGCATTCCCGGTGGCAATTTGATGGTCGATACCGAAGGCCGGGAAATTCCTGCGGCGATGATGGTAGACCTTGCAAAAATGGGCGAGACCGAAGGATTAATCCAATTGGAAGTGGATTTAGATCCAACGCTTCAAGGCGGAACTCGGAAATATTTTGACGCGGTAGAAGCGCCTGAAAAACGAGCGGTGCTTCCGGCCAAAGAAGATACCTACGGAAATATCGAAGGCCTGATGCAGCATTTTAAATTGGTGATGTTGGGGCATGGCATTACGCCTCCCGCCGGTGAAGTTTATCAGGCGGTCGAAGGGGGAAACGGCGAGCTCGGATTTTTCGTGGTGAGCGACGGTTCCGGCAGGCCCTATCGGGTTCGAGTAAGGCCACCTTGTTTTCCGATTATGGCCGCGCTTCCTTTGATGATTAACGGCGGTTTTCTCGCTGACATCATTCCAACGTTTGGTTCCGTCAATATGATTGGCGGAGAGCTTGATCGGTGATTCCCGTTAGAACTCTAAACTTAACGGAGTTATTTCAAATGCAAGCAGTTGAGACAAGACAACAACCGTTATCATTAAAACCATCATTATTTGGAGTTCTAACGGGATGAACCCAATGATTTTTACGCCCGAACTTAAAAAACGCGCCGATCAAATTTCAGCCAATTATCCTGTTCAACGCGCCGCTGCTTTACCGGTCATGCGCTTGATTCAGGAAACCTATGGTGCGATTTCTGGCGAAGCCGAACTTGAAATCGCCGAATATTTTCAAATCCCACCCGCTGATGTTCGAGAATTGATGACGTTTTATACGCTTTTTTATTCAAAACCAAAAGGCAAATGCCATATTCAAGTGTGCCGTACACTGAGCTGCAATTTACTCGGCGCTCAAAAACTCATCAAATATTTAGAAGAAAAATTAAAAATCAAAGTGGGCGAAACAACATCAGACGGACAATTTTCATTGGATCAAGTGGAATGTTTGGGCGCCTGCGAAATCGCTCCGATGGCTCAAGTGAACAAAGATTATTTGGGCCCGCTTACCAAAGAAAAATTAGATCAGATTTTATCGCTAAACTATGCCGGAAAAATTCAGGTTTAACGTCATTGCGAGCGTAGCGCCTGCCCAGCAGAACGGCGGGTCCGCCGGTCTGGGTGGCGGAAAGCAATCTAAGGTCAGAGATTGCTTCGTCGCTATCGCTCCTCGCAATGACGGAGAATACAAATGGAAAAACTAATTTCCAGATTTTTTGAAATTCAAAAAGCCAATACGCTTTCCGTTTATCTAGAAGAGGACGGATACGAAGTCGCTAAACGCGCGCTTCGGGAAATGAAACCTGAGGATATTGAATCGGAAGTCAAGCGCTCCAATTTAAGAGGCCTTGGCGGCGCTGGATTTAACTGTGGGATGAAATGGAGCTTTGTGCCCCGCAATACCGGAAAGCCCATTTATCTCGTGGTCAATGCCGATGAAGGCGAACCCGGCACATTCAAAGATAAATATATTTTGGAGAAAGTTCCTCATTTATTGCTCGAAGGAATGATTCTGGCGGCTTTTGCCGTTGGAATTCATAAAGCGTACATTTATATCCGCGGAGAATATGAACTTCCGTTTCTCAGGCTCCAAGAGGCCGTTGAAGCTGCTTATGCGAAGGGCTTTTTGGGAAAAAATATCTTTGGATCCGGTTTTGATTTGGAGGTTGTGATTCATCGCGGCGCCGGCGCTTATATTTGCGGGGAAGAAACAGGGCTTTTAGAGTCACTTGAAGGCAAAAAAGGCTTTCCTCGTTTGAAGCCCCCGTTTCCGGCGATCGTTGGTCTTTTCGGTTGCCCTACCGTTATCAATAATGTGGAAACGCTTTCTTACATTCCTTTCATTATCAAACGCGGAAGTGAATGGTTTGCCAAACTCGGCACAGAAAGAAACGGTGGCATGCGGCTTTTTAGTGTCAGCGGGCAGGTGAAAAAGCCCGGTGTCTACGAACTTCCGCTTGGAATTTCTTTACGCGAAATCATTTATACGCATGCCGGCGGGATTCGAGGAGACCTAAAATTAAAAGCGGTTGTGCCCGGAGGCCTTTCGGCCGCAATCCTTAAAGCAGACGAGATTGACGTGAAAATGGATTTCGATTCACTCAAAGCGGCCGGTACCATGGGAGGCTCTGGCGGTGTGGTTGTTATGGATGAAGCTATGTCGATGGTGGAAGCGCTCCGGGTGACCATGCAATTTTTTGCGCATGAATCCTGCGGTCAATGTTCGCCGTGCCGGGAAGGCACAGGTTGGATTGATCGGATTTTAAACCGAATTATAAACGGCAAAGGCCGGCCGCAAGATTTGGACAACCTTCTTGATATCGGAGCTTATTTAGGCGGCACAACAATTTGCGCGCTTGCCGATGGAGCCCAGATGGCGTTTTTAAGTTATCTTCGGAAATTTCGAAGTGAGTTTGAGGAATTCATTCGAAAAGGAAGTTATGCCCACGCTTAAGATTGATGAGAAAGAAATTACGGTTGAAAAAGGCACGACCATTATCCGCGCTGCCGAGAAGCTTGGAATTTCTATTCCTTATTATTGCTGGCATCCGGGCTTAAGCATTGCCGGAAATTGCAGAATGTGCTTAGTCGAAGTTGAAAAAATGCCCAAGCCTCAGATTTCCTGCCACATTCAATGTCAGGACGGAATGGTGGTTCATACCCAAACGGAAACGGTTAAGAAATTAAGGCAGCATGTGCTTGAATTTTTGCTGGTCAATCATCCGCTGGATTGCCCTGTTTGCGATCAGGCGGGAGAATGCTGGCTTCAAGATTATTATATGAAGCACGGCCTTTACGAATCGCGGCTTGATGAGAATAAAGTGAAAAAGTCCGCTAAGGCCGTACCGATTGGCCCTACCATTATGCTCGATTCGGAGCGTTGCATTTTATGTTCCCGCTGCGTCAGGTTTTCTGATGAAATCACAAAGACAGGCGAGTTCGGGATTTTCAATCGGGGAGATCATTCTGAAATCGGAATTTACCCGGATCGCGAGCTCAACAATAAATATTCCGGGAACGAGGCTGATATTTGCCCTGTAGGAGCGCTCACCGACCGAGATTTCAGATTCAAATGCCGCGTTTGGTATTTGAAAAAAACTGATTCCGTTTGTCCCGGCTGCGCACGCGGCTGCAATATCACGATTGAAGCCAATTTGGAACGGCCTCAGCACGGCTCAGGAGAACGCGTCATGCGGTTGAAGCCTCGTTTTAATGACGATGTGAACGATTGGTGGATGTGCGATGCCGGCCGTTACGGTTACAAATTCATTGATCATGACCGAATCATGGAACCCGCTTATCGTAAAGACGGCCAATTAAAAACACTGGATTGGAATGAAGCGGTGGCCGGTTTCTTGACTATTTTCCGAGCAATGACTGCTCAATCGAAAGAAAAAATTGCTGTCCTGCTTTCCCCTCAAATGACAAACGAAGAACTGTATTTGGCAAAACGTCTTTTCGTGGCAGAATTAGGGATTAAAAAAGTATTGCTTGTCGGTACGAATCCGGATGGTGATCAAGATGAACTTTTGATTCGTTCAGACAAGCACCCGAACCGCAAAGGTGCAGAATATCTTGGATTGATCGAAGAGAAATCCTCGGTCATCAAGGTGTTGAATGAAGCGGAAAAAGGAGATTTAAAAGCGCTTCTTGTTTTTGGCCAGGATTTGGTTTCACTTTATCCTGATCAAAAAGTGGATCATCTGCTTCAACAATTAAGTTTAAGCGCTTTTATCGGTTCCAACCATAATTTCACTTCAGAACAGGCTCAATGGATATTTCCTGCGGCCACTTATGCGGAAAAAGACGGGACCTGTACCAATTTTGAGGGCAGGGTACAACGAATCCAAAAAGCTTTGCCGCCACTTGGAGAACCAAAACCCGAATCTGAAATTTTGATGCTATTGGCCGAGCGGCTTGGTTTTCATTGGCCGTATCAAAGCCAAGAAGAAATATTCAATGAATTAAGCCGTTCTGCGCCTCAGTTTAAAGGATTGACTTATCAGAAAATTGGAAAAGAAGGAATAAAAGTGTGATCCCCCACCAACTTTTTAAAAAAGAATATACCGGTTTCAAGAAATATTTGATTCACTCAATTGAATTGCTAACGAAAGTTGGTGGGGGATGATGACTCATTTAGTGATTCAAGCAGTTCTTGCGGCAACCGTGCTTTTTTTTGTATTCAATTTGGCTGCGCTCCATACGTGGATGGAACGTAAACAAAGTGCTTTGATGCAGGATCGGATCGGGGCCAATCGGGCCTGGATTGTTTTTCCACGATGGCTGGCACCGCTCAATTGGCTTTTGAGGTCTTTCAACGTCCTTGGCCTTTTTCATCCGATTGCGGATGCCATCAAAATGTTTACGAAGGAAGATTATATCCCCCCGAAAGGGGATAAATTTCTTCATACGCTCGCACCCTGTCTTTCGCTTTTTTTTGCGCTTGTAGGATTCGCCGCCATTCCTTTTGGCAATACGATTGAAGTCGGGGGGCACGTGATTAATCTTCAAGTGGCCAATATCAACGTAGCGCTTCTTTATATTTTCGCTGTGGCCTCAATGGGTGTGTACGGAGTTGTACTTGCCGGATTTTCTTCGAATAATAATTATGCGGTTTTAGGAGGCCTGCGCGCTTCAAGCCAAATGCTTTCCTATGAAATTGCGATTGGGCTTACGGTGATGGGGATTGTCATGATTTACGGGAGCCTCAACCTGCAGGAATTGGTGCGGGCACAAGGGCATTATCTTTTTGGCTGGCTCCCGCTTTGGGGATTTGTGGTTCAACCTATCGGGTTTCTCCTCTTTATAGCCGCTGGAATTGCTGAGACGAAACGCATTCCTTATGATGCGCCGGAAGGAGAATCCGAAATTATTGGTTACTTTGTGGAATATAGCGGCATGAAATTCGGCATGTTTTACTTCACCGATTATTTGGAAACGATTATGATTGCCTCTCTTGCCACGACACTTTTCTTTGGCGGTTGGCAAGTGCCTTATCTCACACAAGCCGGTTTTCAATTTCCTTGGGGAGCTGCTTTTGCTTTGGCTCCTCTTACGGTTTCAATTCTTCAAATTCTTTCATTCGTCATGAAAGTGCTTTTTTTCTGTTGGCTGTTTATGGCCATACGCTGGACTTTGCCGCGATTTCGTTATGATCAACTGTTAAAACTCGGCTGGCATTATATGTTTCCACTTGCCCTCGCAAATGTATTTATCACAGCGCTCATTCTGTTGATGGTGCCCAAGTGATTAGGACGAAGACCGTCAAAAGGCCGGAGCTTAATCTTTGGGAAAAACTTTATTTTCCCGAAGTTTTTCGCGGCGTTTTGTTAACTTCAAAGCATTTCTTCAAGAATCTTACGCTGCACGCCTTTCATGCGATTGGTTTATTCCGTAAGATAGCGGCAGCAGTTACGATTCAATATCCGGAACAGCTTTGGAAATTGCCCGGCCGCTCAAGAACGCGACACCGGTTGACCAAACGCGAAGACGGATCACCCCGTTGTGTGGCCTGCATGATGTGTGAAACCGTATGCCCAGCGCGCTGTATTTATATTGTAGCGGAGGAGCACCCGGATCCTAATATTGAAAAGCGGCCGAAGAGCTTTGACATTGATTTGGGGAAGTGTGTCTACTGCGGTTTTTGCGTGGAAGCTTGTCCTGAAGATGCCATTCGAATGGATACTAAAATTTTAGACATCGCCGCTTATTCGCGCGAAGAGATGAAGCTTGATATGAATGAGCTTTTGAATCCTACCATTGCCAAGGCTATTTCCGCGAAGCCTTAATCACTCCACGTAAATTGGATTTGAAATAATCCAAATCGTTCCGTTTTCGTAAACTTCTACTCGATAAACCCCGCGCTGGCTTGTCTGAACTTTTAAATCGCTCACGTTTTTCGTTTCAATGACGCGGCCGTCACGAATCAAGCGGATTTCCGCTTTTTTGGGCGCTGAAACTGAAAAGGTGACCGGTACACCCACAGGGATTGTATCGCCCATTTTGAAATTTTCTCCCTCTTGAGATGCGGTAAAAGTGAAGTCTTGAGCAAGCCCCCACACTTCAAAAGCAATAAAACTTTTTCCGTGCCCGAGCGCTTCGATTATTTTTTCTTCCTTTAATTCATCGGCCAAGGCGTACGTCGTAACGGATTGAAATAGAAGCAGATAATTTTCGATTGTCAATCCATGCCATTCAAATTTGAGATGGGCATCGGTTGCGCCATACGCTGCAATATGGCGTCCGGAATTTAATTGATCGCTCCAAAGTTGAAGCGCGGGAAACGAGCGATTCTTCAACACAGATTCCAAGAAAACTTTCGGAGGGAAGAAAAGCGCTTTAGGTAGAAGTGCGATGCCGTCTGCGTAAAAAATATCAGAGAACGTGAAAACCTCAATACCATCAAAATCTTTGAGTTCCCATGTAGGCCAGGGTTTGCGGCGGGATAAAGGATGCGAAATCACGGCGTAGCCACCTTCCTTGTGAAATAGATCAACAACTTCTTGTGTTTTTTCGATATCGGGAGGCGCTTGTTTGATTCCAATTCCAGTTAAATGCCCTTCGTGCCAAGTGGAGAATTCTGTTCCGAAGATTAGCAATGGCCGATCGGGCGCTTTCATCTGTCGATAAGGTTCAAGGCCGTTCATGTTGTTGTGATCGGTTACAACAACGAAATCGAGATCGGCTTGACGTGCGGTTTTGATGACAAAATCAAGAGACGCTTTGGAGTCATGTGAATATTGAGTGTGCGCATGGAACACACCGCGGAAGATATGAGGTTTTACGGTAGGACGGACAGGAGTAACCGGCGTTCGAATAGCAAATGTGCAACCCGAGAGAATGAGGAAAAATACAATTCTGCCCCATTTTTTCTTGCAAAAGATGATGCGCATTGATGCACGTATTATACACCACGACTTTAATCTTCGATATGATTTTACCTATATTTTACTTTAGTATGACTTTTCTTCCTGTTTAGGATATACTTCCTCGGCAAAATCAACTTAAACCGCAATCCCGTTAAACGATATCCTAAACATTTGTGAGCTAGCCGCTTGTTTTTATGATTAATTTTTTTAAAAGAAATTTTATTAAAAATCTTATTCAGCTTTTGCTGTCTACACTTTTGCTCTTCGCCTTTTTTGAAGGGGTCTTTCGCTTATTTGGCGCTTCCGGCGGCGGACGTTTTATCGAGAGGATTGTGATTCATGAACATTTAAGCCTGAGAAAGCCAAAGGATGAATTTCGAATTTTTACATACGGCGAATCCACAATGCGAGGAGCCCATTACTCGCCGGTTTCAAGCCCGGCACGTTGGCTTCAGGTTTATCTAAAGGATTTTTTGCCGGATCGCAAGATCCGTGTTGTGGATTTTTCGCGCCTTGGAGCTGGGAGCGACTTTGTGCACCGTGCCTTTAGAGATACCATTCCTTACCAACCGGATCTGGCGCTTTTTTATGTCGGCCATAACGCCTTTTTACCGGGTAATCGCAAAGACCAAATTCTAACCAAGAGAATGAAATCGCGTTCTCGTTTTAATCGTTGGACGCGAAGAAGTTATTTCATTTCGGGAGTTTACCGCTGGATGATTGCATGGCGGTCGAAGTTTGGTCCTGCAGTGCCTGAAGATAAGTTTGAATTCAGCGTAATTGAAACGCCTCTTCCCGGCGTCAAATTGGAAGACCTCATTCCAAGAAACAACCCGTCTTACTTAGAAAATATTGATTTTTTTAGGGAAAACATCCTTCAAATTTTAACCTTGGGAGAAAAGCATAAAATTCCGATTCTGTTCTTTAAGCCAGTTTGCAACTTGAAAGATTTCGCCCCCACTTATTCCGTTCACATGAAAAAACTCAGCGCTGAAGAGTTGTCTCAATGGGAAGATTTATATGAAGCAGGCAAGAGAAAACAAACTCAGGGCAATTGGAATGAGGCCGTTGAGCTTTACACACAGGCTTACACGATTGACAGTACTTATGCGGATCTTTCATTTCGACTTGGGCAGGCTTATTTTATAAAAGGGAGTTTAGCTGAGGCCCGCCGATTGTTTGAAGAAGCTCGGGACAATGATGCTCTTCCGGTCCGGACAACCAAAGAGATTTTAGGAGTGCTTGAAGAATTTGCGCGTGCGGGAAAGTTAACGTTGATCGATACTGAAAAAGTTTTAGTTTCAGAAGCTCCGGGAGGTATTTTGGGCGAGCCGATCATTGAAGACAATGTCCATTTGTCCATTAAGGGACATTCGCTTTTAGGGCGCCTGATGGCGGAGAAAATAGCGAAAAGGGATTGGATCGCACCGAAAAGCAATTGGCGATTTGATCGAGCGCGCCCTTATGACGAAATTGCAAAAGAATTGGGAGTCAGCCAGCATCTGCAAGTCTCGGCGGACCTTAGAATGGTCAGTTATTTCGGGACTCGGTTTGAAAACAAAATTCGTTTTGCCAAGCATGCGCTTGAAATAGAGCCGCACAACCCGCGCGCGCTTCGTTATCTGGCTTGGACCTATTGGATGATGGGAGAGAAGAAGAAAGCGCTTGAAGTTTATCGAAGACTGGAACAACTTGATCCTTCCAGCCTTGAAGAAATTTTTAAGGCTCAACCGGACATTGCAACCGCCTTCAAGAACATTTCCCACAGAAAATTAATTCATTCTCCTTCTTTCATTGTGAGCGAAATCCAATCTGCTTTTTTGATTTTTGTTGCGGTTCGATCAATTTCTTGATGGCTTTAAAGACCGCTTTGAATTGGTAATCGTATTTTTCTTCCATTTCTTCTATTTTTTGTCTCAGGTCCCGGTGTTCAATCATTAATTCACGCAGTTTCGTAAACGTTCTCATAATCTGGATGTTCACTTGAATAGCTCTCTCACTATTTAGAATGCTCGAAAGCATCAAGATTCCGTGTTCTGTGAAAGCGAATGGAGGCTTGCGTACGCCTCCCCAACTTGAAGTGCCAAAATGGCACTTCAAGTTTGCAACCTCTCCTCGTGTAAGAACTAAGAGAAAATCCGCAGGAAACCTACTTCTGTTACGCCGGACTTGACGAGTTAAATGCTTAGTTTCAACTCCGTATAATTCCGCCAAAGCGCTATCCAGCATCACTTTCTTCCCGCGAAGAAATAGAATCTTGTTTTGAATTACCGCATTAGGGACTAATGCCTTTAGTTTTATTTTTTTGGTCATCGCCTTATATTTCCCTTCGTTTTTTACCCAAACCAGTTGCGGTCGAGGGAGCGGTACTGGATGGCTTCAGCGATATGCTCTTCTTGGATGGTTTCAGATTCTGTTAAATCCGAAATCGTGCGGGAAATTTTGAGAATTTTGTGATATCCACGCGCAGAAAGCCCCAATTCTTTCATCGCTTGCTCAAGCAATTTTTTTCCGGATTCCGTCGGAGTGCAATATTTTCGGATTTCACTTACCGCCATGAGCGCATTGGTTTTGCCCACGCTTCGCGGAAATCGTTTGGCCTGAATTTCACGCGCTCTGAGCACGCGCTTTCTAATGTCATTGGAGCTTTCCTGAGGGATTTGGCTGACCAGGTCTTGATATTCAATGGCGGGCATTTCCACATGGAGGTCAATTCGGTCCAGAATAGGCCCTGAAATTTTCTGATGGTATTTTTGAATTTGGCTCATGCTGCAGCGGCAGGCATGTTTTGAGCTGGTTAAGTATCCGCACGGACATGGATTCATGGCACATATTGTGAGAAATTGAGCAGGAAATAAGAACGTCATCTTGGCGCGCGAAATGAGGATCCAACCTTCCTCAATCGGCGCCCTCAACGCTTCAATGGCATCGCGGCGGAATTCCGGAAATTCATCGAGAAATAAAACACCTCCGTGTGCAAGCGTAATTTCACCGGGCCTTGGCACGCTTCCGCCTCCCACCAAACCAATTTGAGAAATGGTATGATGCGGCGCCCGAAAGGGACGCCTGAAAAGAGAAGGCAATCCGTTTGACATGAGGCCGGCCGCGCTGTGGATTTTGGCAATCTCAAGATATTCGGAGCGGCTTAGTTGAGGCAAAATACTTGAAACGCGCTTTGCAATCATTGTTTTCCCAGCGCCTGGAGGGCCAATTAAAAGCAAATTGTGAGAACCGCTTGCCGCAATTTCAGCCGCGCGTTTGGCATGAAATTGCCCTTTGACATCAGAGAAATCGAATTCTTCTTTTGAAGAAATTTCCGAATGAATCACATCTTCCAAATAGGGGACTTTACTTAAAGGTTCCTCGCCGTTAAGCCAATGGGCAACTTGTTTCAAGGAACGAGCGGTATAAATTGAAGCATTGTCTAAAAGCCTGGCTTCTTTAAGATTGGCTTCCGGAAGAACGAGAGAAAGATTTTTCCGGCGCGCAAGATGGGCCACCGGCAAAGCGCCTTTGATTTCACGAAGCGATCCATCTAAGGCAAGTTCGCCTACAAACAAAAACTTATGAAGCTCATCTTGTTTCAAAAAACCGCTTGCCGCTAAAATGGCCAGCGCGATCGGAAGATCATAAGCTGGGCCTTCCTTTTTAACATCCGCAGGAGCCAGATTAATTGTAATTTTCTTGGGCGCTATCGAGAAGCCGCTGTTGCGGAGCGCTGATTTGACCCGTTCTTTGCTTTCACGCACCGCTTGGTCCGGAAGGCCGACAATGGCCACTTGGGGCAGACCATTGGCGACGTCGACTTCAATTTCGACGAGGTAGGCGTCGATACCCAAACAGGTAGCACTGCAAATTCTTGAGAGCACAGGTTTTAAAGTAATAAGTTAAGGTGTTTCGATACGCTTGGCGGGAGGCAAACGCGCTTGCCTTTTTGGTTCTGGCGGTTATAATATCACGCTTTGGTTGCCTGAACAGTAATTCCAATAAGATAATAATTTATATTATTTTAAATAATAATTCTTAATTGTCAAGCGTTCTTTCGCTCGGATCATCAAAACAATCCAATTTGATGGGTGATATGGAACATCATTTTTCTGTAGGCCGGGCCTATTTGGCGGTAGCGATAGCGTGGGTTACGGCTCAAACAATTAAGGTAACCAAGAATGTATTGGCCCGCAGGCGGTTTAATGTGCGCTGGATTTTAGATACAGGCGGCATGCCGAGTTCGCATTCTTCGGGAACCACGGCGGTTGCAACCGTGGTAGGGCTTTATGCGGGGTTTGATTCCATTCTCTTCCTTTTTGCGCTTGTGTTTGCGCTCGTAACGATGTTTGACGCTGCAAGCGTCCGCCGATCGGTAGGCCGGCAGGCCGCTCTGATGAATCGAATGATTGATGAGATTTATGCTCAAGGCAGATTTTCGGAGCAGCACCTCAAAGAATTTTTGGGGCATACGCCTGTTGAAGTTTTGATGGGCGCCCTTCTCGGCATTACGATTTCATTCCTTGTATGCATGTGGTAACTCAGCGTTCGAGGGATATGATGATCCAAATGATGAAACATTTGATGCTCATAAGTATTTTCATTTCAACCGGCACGCTTTCCGCGTTTGCTCAAACTTCAAGTTCACAATTACCGAATTCGAGCTCTTCTTTTTCACAGGCAGAGTTAGAATCCTCTCTCGAAGAAATCGAAAGCTTGCTTACTCAAGGCGCCTTCCTAAAAGCCAAAGCCTACTATCAAATTTTGATTGAGCAAGACTTACCGGCCAAAGACAAACAGGTCATTCAAAATACTTTAGAAAAATTGAACATGAAAATTCTTTTCTCGCCCATTGAAACACCCGATAGCTTCTTCTATACAGTCCAAGCAGGGGATTCACTTTCTAAACTTGCGAAAAAGCACCATACAACTGTGGATTTGATTAAGAAAAGCAATCAGCTCTCTACCGATTTGATTCGTACAGATGTGAAGTTAAAAATCACGAAAGCTATTTATTCTATAGTGGTTGACGTTTCAGAAAATAAGCTCAAGCTTTTTTCAGATGGCGAGCTTCTGAGGACTTATCCGATGGCCAGCGGAAAGGAAGGGCATCCGACGCCGCGAGGATCTTTCACCATTGTTACGAAATTGGAAAATCCCGTTTGGTATAAAACCGGAGCTGTTTTTCCTCCGGGAAGCCCCGATAATATTTTAGGGACCCGCTGGCTGGGGTTTTCTTTGAAAAGTTATGGAATTCACGGCACAACACTTCCTGAAACTATCGGTACCAATGCGAGCGAAGGCTGCCTTCGAATGTACAACCGCGATGTCGAAGAACTTTATACCGTTGTCCCTCTTGGCACAGCCGTTTCCATTGTAAGTTGATTCGATGAAGAAAAAGAAAATCAAAATAACAGACAAAGATATTTTCAACGCCTGCCTCCCTTTCGAGCGTCCTATCTTGGGGCTTGAAAAAACGATCATCGAAATGAGGGCGCGCCATGAAGCGGGGATTGACCTTTCCGGCGAAATTAAGAGTGCTGAGAAAAAGCTGGAAAAAGAAATCCGGAAGGTCTTTGAGCATCTTACCCCCTGGCAGCGCGTGCAGGTGGCTCGCCATCCTCTCCGGCCCTATACCTTGGATTATGTCCATTACCTCATGGAAGGCTTTTTGGAACTTCATGGTGACCGGCACTTTGCGGATGATCATGCCATTGTTACCGGCTTGGCCCAATTCCGGGATTTGAACGTTTGTGTGGTAGGGCATCAAAAAGGGAGAGATACGAAAGAGAATCTGATGCGTAGTTTCGGCAGCGCCCACCCGGAAGGGTATCGGAAGGCGATTCGGACCATGCGAATTGCTGAGAAGTTTTCGCTTCCCATTATTTCCTTTATTGATACCCCGGGGGCTTATCCTGGCATTGGCGCTGAAGAGCGCGGACAAGCTGAGGCCATTGCCTACAATTTAAAAGAAATGTCGGAATTGAAAGTTCCAATCGTGATTGTGGTGATCGGGGAAGGTGGAAGCGGCGGTGCTCTGGGGATTGGCGTAGGGGATCATGTGATCGTTTTGGAAAATGCCTATTATTCGGTGATTTCGCCGGAAGGTTGCGCCGCTATTTTATGGAAGGATAATGCGCGTTCACCGGAAGCGGCTCAGGTGCTGCGCTTAACGGCTGATGATCTCTTGGAGTTTGGCATCATTGATGAAGTGGTAAAAGAACCGTTAGGCGGTGCTCATCGCGATTTTGAAACCACAGCAAATCGATTGGGCGATA
>Ga0155842_122_pt6 | contig 16096 bp, 24 predicted proteins | sample RifCSPlowO2_01_FD_107496 | JGI IMG/M metagenome (GOLD analysis project Ga0155842, IMG submission 107496) | Omnitrophica bacterium RIFCSPLOWO2_01_FULL_45_10b | reverse complement strand
GTGCCCGGCGGCATAGAGAGCAGAGGCGGTGAAATGGATGCGGCATTTGATGAGAATACGTTTATGTTTCGTGGTCAAAACGAGCTGGCATTGGAAATCAAGAATTATATAGAAAAGAGAATGCAAGAGGTGCGCAGTCCTCAAATGATATCTTCTATTAGCAGTATATCAGACGAGTTGCAAAAGTTAGCTGATTTGAAAACAAAGGGGATTCTTTCCGAAGAAGAATTCCAGACAGCAAAAAAACAATTGCTTAAATAAAATAAGAAATACCAACTTTTCTAATAAACTAAACTGGTTGAAAAATTTTGAGATGACGAGTGATGCAGCTAAAGGGAGTAAAGTCGCTGAAAATGAATTCGAAAATTTGGCTCGATATATTTTTTCAAAGTTTGAAGAAATTTGAAGAAGAAAGTAATATCGATGGGGATGCCGAATGGACTGCTTTGATGATGAAAGTTATGAATGACATGGGGTCGAAAATGAATTACAGGGTTGTAAGTAGGCATTCCGAATCCAAACTGGATAGCGGCGAATATTTGGGGATAGATGTCATGTTTTTGGACAAAACAAAATATTCTCCCACACGGGAAATGGGTGTTTGGGACCCATTTATTTTGCCGTCCGCAGTTGTAGAACACGAAAATGATTATAGTCATGAAAAAATTGCATATGATCTTTGGAAAATAGCATGCATTCGCACTGAGTTAAAGGTTTTGATTTGTTATCAAGCAGGATGGGAGCAAGTGGATTCACTGAGAAAAGGATTAGAAAATATAATCATTAGTAATGGACTTATGAGTAAAGATAACGGGGAGCTTCTCGTAATCATTGGTGACGGAAAAGAAGGAGATAAAAAGTGGGCTGCGGGCACGCCAGATTGGCGAAGTTATCTCAACGTGTTTCAATGGAATAATAAATTAGTACCAGTTCTCCTGGGGTAGGTAATTAATTAAATGACTCTGGTTGAGATTGCTCAAATTTATACCGACTTAGTAAGGTTGGATGACCAAACCCCAACCGAAGAATATCAAACTAAAGATCGGATTAACGCCCTCAGAACCAAATATCACCAAATGTTAATGGACAAGATGCGGGAGGAAAGCATTTATTTCTCCGACCGTTTTGACGCAACACAAAAAGCTTTTGAGATCATCCATAAAGAGAAAGCGCATTCCTAGTGAAAGAAAATTCTTGGAGTTGTTAAGAAGAGGATTGCTCGATGAATGTTCAGCATAAAAGTCTTGCGGCAGGCCGTTGGAACGAGTTATCGTTTGCCGAACAAATGGCCAATATCGGAAGCGAAGTTGAGCGCGCTTTGAATTGGAAGGCAAAAAATAATGAGGACTATTCCAAAAAAGCCTCAGAACGCGCTTTGGAACTCATGGATTTAACCCTAGCGAGCACCAAGAGCCCGGCTCGCTTGAAAGAGCTTGCGCGGACCCGGGAGGTCCTCGTGGATTATTTCGACGGAACTAACGAATACAAGTCCACGGATGAGTCCTGGAGAAAATACTTTTTCTATTTCACTTACGCCGCGCGCCTGAAGATGATGCCGAAGGGACAGGTAATAAATTAAATGGGAAAGCCAACAGGATTTATTGAGATACCGCGGGAGTTGCCAGCTGATCGTTCCCCTAAAGAACGAATCGCGGACTGGAACGAATTCCATCTCCATATGCCTGAAGAAAAACTTCAGGGCCAAGGGGCGCGTTGCATGGATTGCGGCGTACCGTTTTGTCATACGGGCACTTTGCTGGCCGGAATGGCTTCCGGATGCCCCATTAACAATTTAATTCCCGAATGGAACGATCTTGTTTACCGCGGCCTTTGGCGCGAAGCATTGGACCGCCTTCATAAAACCAATAATTTTCCCGAATTTACCGGCCGGGTTTGTCCTGCGCCTTGCGAAGGCTCCTGCGTGCTCGGAATCAATGAACCCGCCGTTACGATTAAAAATATCGAAGTGGCCATTATCGATAAAGGCTTTGAAGAAGGCTGGGTCACAGCCGAGCCGCCTGCCAAGCGTACGGGAAAAAAAGTAGCGGTAGTCGGATCCGGTCCTGCGGGATTAGCCGCCGCCGCACAACTCAATCGAGCGGGACATTTGGTCACCGTATTTGAGCGCGCCGACCGAATTGGCGGGCTTCTCATGTATGGAATTCCCAATATGAAGCTTGATAAAAAAGTCGTACAACGCCGAGTTGATTTAATGGCCCAAGAAGGCGTTCAATTTGTCACGAATACCGAGGTGGGGAAAAACTATCCGGCCGAAAAACTCTTAAAAGAATTCGATGGCGTAGTGTTGGCGGGTGGCGCCACAAAACCGCGCGATCTTCCGATTGAAGGCCGTAACCTCAAAGGCGTTCACTTTGCCATGGAATTTTTGCAGGCCAATACCAAAAGTTTGCTTGATGGAAAACGGCCTGCCACAGAGCGCGGCGGGTCCGTCCAAAAGTCGCAGCGCTCTGCGGACGGGTCCGCTGCGCCTTTTGGCGAAAATGGAAACTATATTTCAGCGGAAGGCAAAGACGTCATTGTGATCGGAGGAGGCGATACCGGCACCGATTGCGTGGGCACCTCGATGCGCCACAAATGTAAAAGCCTCATTCAGCTTGAGATTCTGCCGAAGCCTCCCGCAAGCCGTGCGCCGGACAATCCTTGGCCCCAATGGCCGAAAGTTTATCTCCTTGATTACGGTCAAGCTGAGGTCGCCGCTATGTTTGGCGCCGATCCTCGCCAATATCTTTGCACGGCCAAAAAATTTGTGGGCGATGCCAATGGGCACGTCAAAGAAATCCACATTGTTCAAATTGAATGGCAAAAAGATGATAAAGGCCGATTCATTCCAAAAGATGTTCCGGGTTCAGAAAAAATTCTGCCTGCGCAGCTCATTTTACTCGCCATGGGTTTTCTCGGCCCTGAAGATACGCTGCTTGGCCCACTCGGCGTTGAGCGCGATGAGCGTTCCAATGCGAAAGCCGAATACGGCAAATACGCAACCAACATCAAAGGTGTTTTCGCGGCTGGAGATATGCGTAGGGGTCAATCACTTATCGTCTGGGCCATCAACGAAGGCCGCGGTGCCGCCCGTGCGCTCGATGAATATTTAATGGGGTATAGCGATTTACCGTAATCTATGCATCAGAACAAACGTTTTATTTTTGTAGCCGGTTTCATCGCCCAGATATTTTTAACAGGCGTTTGCTTCAGTTCATCCACAGATGAATTAATGGGCCGAGCGGTGAACGTAGCGACATCATTAGCCCGAAGGGATGTGAATGGGGCCGCCGGACAAGCCATTGGCGGTTATAACGTTCCACTAACGGCTCAAACGAATTTATCTTTAGGCCTTGGCAATATCGGACTCCGACAAGCCATCAAACCTCTTAGCTCAAGCAATCCTTATCTCAACGTTGGCAGTACGTATAACGCAGCCACTGCTTTCGGCTTCAACAGTTATCCAAATTTATCTCAGAATTTCCAGGTTAATTCCAACAATCGATACTTTTCCAATACCACAACCATTCCGACAAATTTCAAGAGGCACGGAACCTAAGGCACTTGACGTTCTATGCGTCAAGCACCGTTCGGGGGAATTTGGACATTCCCTCCGAACAGAAATTGTTTCCCGTGACCGTCCGCAAAAAACCAAAGGGAAACCATAGCATGCTCCTAATTGGTAATTGATATTGACATGTGGTATATTTATACTACAATTGTTGTATATTATGACAACAAGCTTATACCTGCTTCACCTAGCCCGATCTCCGCTTAAGAAGAAGCTCCTGGTCTATTTTCTGAGCCAGCCTGAGGCCAGTTTGTATCTGCGTGAGATCGCCCTCCTCCTGAATGTCGATCCAGCCAATCTTTCGCGGGAGCTTAAGAAGCTTGAGCAGGAAGGTATTTTCCGTTCCAAGAAAAAAGGAAATCAAAAATATTTTTCTTTAAGCCGCTCTTATCCGCTTTATGAAGAACTCAGATCCATCGTCGTAAAAACTCTAAGTTTAAAAGAAGTTCAAGCGGGCAGTCCTCCAAAGAGCAAAGCCGCTGGAAAGCAGGTCGTCTACGTAATTGCAGGGCCCAACGGGGCGGGAAAGACGACCTTCGCAAAAAAGTTTCTGCCCGAGTATGTAAAATGTAAACAGTTTGTCAATGCCGACTTGATTGCCTCAGGCCTTTCTCCGTTTTCTCCGGAACTTGCAGCCCTTTCGGCGGGGAAACTCCTGATCGGAAAAATCCGGGAATTGGCCCAAAAAGGAATCGACTTCGGCTTTGAAACCACACTTTCCGGGAAAAGTCATGCCCTGTTTCTGAAGGAGTTAAAAGAACAAGGTTACTCGGTTCATCTTTTCTTTCTTTGGATCCCTACTTTGGAACTTGCCTTAGCGCGCATTCGGGACCGGGTGCGGAGGGGAGGCCATGACATTCCCGAACCGGTTGTGAGGCGCCGGTTTCATAAGGGAATTCAGCATCTGTTTAAACTTTTTCGTCCGGCGCTTGATTCCTGGGCGCTTTTTGATAATTCGGGGGAAGAGCCTCATTTAATTGTCAATGAGGAAGACGGAAATTTGCGCGTTCTCGATCAAAACTTATTTGATAGAATATCGAACATGGCGGAGGCAAAATGAAAGAAGAGAAACCGAAACAAAAGAAAGAGTTCGCATTGGCTGATCTGGCGGAACGCGCTTTGAAAGAAGCGGTCCGTGAAACGATCAGGGACCACGCGCGTACGGGAGATCCGATTGCCGTTTGGCGGAACGGAAAAGTGATCCAGATTTCCGCCAAAGCGGCCGGCAAAAATAAGTAGGTTTGTAAATAAGTAACAATCACCGGAACTATCGCGGCCAAACTTCAAACCATGCCACAATTCCCGGTTTCTCGGAAGAAAACGGAAGACCTCGAGCGCTCAATGGCCCGCCTTGGCATCAGGGAGGCGGATTTAGAAGAGTCCTTTGTGCGTTCCGGCGGACCCGGCGGGCAGAATGTCAATAAAGTTTCCACCTGTGTGGTCCTAAAATATCGGCCCAGCGGTTTAGTGGTCAAATGTCAGAAGGGCCGCTCGCAGGCAATGAACCGGTATTTTGCCCGCAAAATTCTCCTGACCAGGCTGGAAGCTCAGATCCACGGCCGGCAAAGCGAAGAGGCTCAGCGCATTGCAAAAATTAAGCGTCAGAAACGCAAGCGCTCCAGACGTGCGAAAGAAAAAATGCTTCAGGCGAAACGCCCCGGTAAAAAATAAAGGATGGTTCCCAAACATATGAATCCAAAACGAAAAAAAACTAATTTAGTATGGATCGATCTTGAAATGACCGGGCTTGATCCGGAAACGTGCACCATCCTTGAAATCTGCATTGTAATCACGAATAGTAACTTAGAGGTGGTCGCGATGGGCCCGTCGATTACCGTTCATCACAGTGAGAAGGTGCTCAGGTCCATGGAGCCATGGAGCAGGCTTCACCATGAGAAATCGGGCCTGACGGAGGAATGCCGCGTATCTCGGGTGAGTCTGAAAAAAGCCGAAGAAATGGCGCTTAAGTTTGTTAAAACGTACTGCACCGTAAAATCAACTCCACTTTGCGGCAATTCGATTTGGCAAGACCGAAGATTTTTGGCGAAATATATGCCAAAGTTGGAATCCTATCTCCATTACCGTATCATTGATGTCAGTTCTGTGAAGGAGCTTGTGAGCCGCTGGTACCCCGCCCGCTACAAAATGCCGAGCACTAAGAATCAAAGCCATCGTGCGGCGGAGGATATCCTGGAATCCATCGAGGAGCTAAAATATTATCGCTCTAAAGTTTTTACGTCAGCCGGACGGCGTTCCGTAAATATGCATACAGGAGAACCGGTGCCGAAATAGATTCGCTTCTTATTTTTCCTGCATGAGGCGTGTAAAAATTTTTGGGATTTCGGGGCCGAAGCTAAGCACTTCACCCGTCACCGGGTGGGGAATGGAGAGAAAGCCTGCATGCAGGGCAATCCGTCCGAGTGGATCTGAGGCGGCCCCATATTTAGAGTCCCCGGCGATGGGATGGCCAAGGTCTGAGAAGTGCACACGAATTTGATTTTTGCGTCCCGTGACAAGGTCAATTTCTAAAAGCGCATAAGATTTGTTAGCGGCGAGCACCCGGTATCCTGTGACCGCGAGCTTTGAAACCGGGGAAGGTTTTGGAACGCTGTAAACCCGTTTGAAGCGGTCTTCCACAAGATGGCTTTCGATCATTCCTTCGTGCTTTCGGGGCGTCCCTTCGGTGATCGCGTAGTATTTTTTGACGGCCTGTTCCCAATTTGTTTGCAGAGTTTCCTTGGCCGCTTCATTTTTAGCAAAAATGACAAAGCCGGAAGTATCGCGGTCCAGGCGGTGCACGATAAAAATACGGCCGCGGCCATCCTGGCTTTTGGCCTGTTCGTATGCGGTGACGCTGAAGTAAAGCGTCTTTTCCTTCTCACGCTCGGTTCCCATCGTGAGGAGGCCGGCCGGCTTTTGCGCAACCAGGATGTCAGAGTCCTCATGAACAAGTTTGAAGTTCAGCCGGCGTTTCACCTGTGCAAGCTCGGCATCCTTTATGGACAAGAAATCAATCACATCACCCGGCACAAGAGCATGGCGATGTCCGGTGACTACGCAGCCGTTGACACGGACGGAGCCATATTTTAAAAACTGCCGAATCTTCGTTTTTTTAAAACCAATGAGATGCTCGAAGAGGTAATCCAGCAGAAACCCTTTGTCTGTGACACGCAGTATCTGCATTTAAACGCTCCCTCGTTTTTTACCCGAAGCCCTATTATAACTTTTAAGAAATAACGCGCCCAGTTCTTTATACGACCCTTGCAGCGTCAGTTTCGCGGGAGTACAATGACCGTTTAAATAGAGGGAGGCAATTAACCGGACGGCGTTCCGTAAACGCGGCGTTCTCAAATAAAGTAACCCCCTTGATCGTGAATTCCATATGAAAAAAGCACTGATTATATTTTTGATCCTCTTTGCGGTGGCCGGCACGGGTCTTTATTTTGGAGCAGGGGTGATCTTAAATATTGCTTCGCGAGCAGCCATTAAATACCTGTCTGCTCAGATAGAGGAGCGGGGCATTTGGATCAAAGAAGCAGATTTTCGGAGTGTTTCCTTCCGCATTCCCAATGGCGCGACGTGGCGAAAACTTTCTCTAAAAGGAAAAGTGGTTTTACAAGATCTCCCGCTTTCAGGCCGCGAATTTGCCGTTACTCTGGATGAATTCACCGCCGGCCTTGAACATTTTCGTGACCGATTGTTTTTCATCAAAGTAAAGGGTTTGAAGGTGCTGCTCGAGGAGCGTTTGCAAAGTGATTATCAGAATCCTTCTCAAGAAGGCGACTTATTGACGGTTGATTATGTGAAAATGAAATTTCAGTTTGATGTGACAAGGCCTAGAGAAATCATTCCAAAAGTTGCGGCTTTAGCGCAGGATTTGGCGGGCCTTCTTTTGAATGGTAAATGTTCCACCTTTGCCGAACTTTCCGGCACGTTGAATTTCACCATGAATGAAAAACGGGTTGAAACCAGTTTTCTGGTTGAGCGGAGGGGAAATGAGTCCGTGCTCATTTTAGATCAAGAGGATCTCGAAAAGATTTCAGCGGAACTTGAAGAAAAACTCAATCAGGTTGAAATTGGCCTCCTTTCAGAAAATCCTCTAAAAGTCCCCCAACTTCTCAGAATTACTTCTTATGCCCAGGATGTCGCCGAAGAAGCGCATGCCAAAAACGCTCAAGTGCCTGAAGATGCCTACCGTCATGTTCTTTGGAGTTATCTTCTCACAAAAGAATTTGGCCCGGAGTTTGCGAGCCAAATAACGGCCGCTCATGAGCGCGGCGGAATAGAGGAAACCAGCTTTGATCATCAAATGGATTCCAACAATAACATCATTGGCAGAGAATATGCCTTGAGAGGTTATCGGGAAGCACAGATTCTCCAGTTTGTGATGCAAGATCCAAGAGTGATTCGTTCCACCAACCAAGTTCAATAGATTTACGATCATCATACCAAAAATGGGACAGCCCCAATCAGGGGGCCACTTAATCCAATGATTAAGTGCTGTAACGGCGCTTCTAAGGTATGCCGCGTCCGCTACTGCAGGTTAATCTTTTCCGTGGTTCTTATTATTATGCGGCTTTATTGAAATGATCCGCGTAACGGCTCAAGACTTTACGAATCATTTTTTGGTATTTAGCCCCCCGCTTTTTTGCTTCTCTTTTAAAAAATGCAATGGTTTTGGCATCTAACCCAATCGTTATAATGATAGTTTTAGCCTTGGCCAGTTCGTGGGGCGGGGGTAGAAAATCAGGAATTCTTATGGAATTGTCAGACGGCATATCAGGGTCAATTTTTCTCTTTTTCATAAATGATTTTTCCTTTTCTCCAATATCCAGCTCCGATGATGCGGACGTTATTTCCGCGACGAGTAAAGCGGACAGTCATTACTTTTCCAGCAACTTCTCCAAAACAAAAGTAACGATCCTCTTCTCCGCTGTGGCTGGGGTCGAAATGGATGATTCGGTGTGGATCCTCAAAAGCTTGTTGTGCTGTCTCAAAATCCACACCGTGTTTAAGGATATTTTCAAGCTCTTTGCCCTCATCCCAGACAAAAAGCGTCATGACCGCCAGCCTTGAAAAGAGTAGCATATATATTTATATTTGTAAATATGATTATATTTATATCCGCCGTAGTGCACATTAATATATTATCATACTATAATTAATAATAAAGCATAATTAAATAACGGTTCATAACACAAAAGAATTCGTTGACATCCCTGAGAAACTGTGTATACTCATGCGCAGTTGTTAATTGAAGTGAAGCTGTAGGTCTTAAGAATTGAAGCCGTAAGCTTATTAATAGCTTGCGGTTTTTTTGTTTTTAGCGCCTCATTCTTCCTAGAAAGGAAATAACTAACATGACAATTGGTACAGTAAAGTGGTTCAATAACGAAAAGGGTTTTGGATTTATTGCTCCCGAAAATGGCGGAAATGACGTATTCGTACATCACACCGCGATTCAAGGCAGCGGTTACAAAAGTCTTAGCGAAGGTGAACGCGTTTCATTTGAGGTGACACGCGGTCCCAAGGGCGATCAAGCTTCGAACGTTACAAAAGCTTAATTCGGTCTTAAAGATCAAACCTCGTTCTTCACCGGACGAGGTTTTTCTTTTTTTGAGCGAGTCGACAATGATCCGAAAAAGAAGCATCTGAAACCCTTGTTTCAAATGCCTCAATGTTTAAAAAAATTAAGGCAATTCCACTCGTTCTGTGATAAAAAGGTCCTTTCAGGAGGTGACCTATGAGCAAACGCTTTATGTTATTGGGTTTAATGCTTTTGATTCTTTCCTTAAGTTGCTCTTACTTTGCTTATGCGGCAGAGAACGATGAAAAATCAATCGGGACGACAGCGGGGTCAGCGGCTCGCAATTTGCAAGATAAAACCGCGGAAAACGCAAAAGTTGTAGCTGCAGAAACGGAAAAAGCTTCCAAACAATTCGCGCAGATTGCCGATGAAACGTTTCGAAATCTGAATATCCAAGCCCAAGAAGCCCTCAAGAGTTTTCAAGCGGCAAGCCAGGAATTATCCAAAAAGATTCAGGAAGAATTAGAGAAATTTAAGCAGGCCTACCAAAAACCAAAGCCGTAATATCCGCATGCCTATTCAGGCAACAATGTGCCAGCCGAAATGTGTTTATTTTGGGACCTGCGGCGGCTGCGCATTTCAAGATTTAGAATATGCCGCTCAGCTTGACTTAAAACACAAATTTGTCGAAGAGGCTTTAAGTTCTTTTTCTCGTCGCGATTCATTTCAAATTGAACCGGTGATTCCTTCCCCAAAACCCTATCATTACCGCCATATGCTTTCCTTAACGGTAAAACGCCGAAATGGCGGGCTTCAATTGGGGTTTATGAAGCGCGACAGCCATACGTTTCTTTCCGTCGAATCTTGCCCGATTGCGGATGAGCGGATTAATCAATTTCTTCCCCAAGCGCTTGCGAAACTTGAGACGCTTCCGCTTAAGAAAAAATTTCATACGAGCCAAATGACGCTTCGGATTGGGGATAATAATAAGGTCGTCACTTCGCTTCCTAGCGATCGGGGAGAGAAATTGGAATGCACAGTTTTGGGGAAGCAGTTTTCTTATTCGGTTTCCTCCTTTTTTCAAAATAATTATTCGATTTTAGATTCCTTTGTCCAAGCCGTTCGGTCCTTATTAGGAACCCCCAGCAAAACCGTCATTGCGAGCCTGCCGCGATTTTCGGCAGGCGCGGCAATCCCCGATGCTGAGATTGCTTCGTCGGCTCTGCCTCCTCGCAATGACGTTCCACGCGGGACCTTATTTGATCTTTATTCGGGCGTCGGACTTTTCGGCATTTCACTTGCGGATGGTTACGGCCGCGTGATTGGAATCGAAGAAGGATATGAAGCCGTAGAGCAGGCCAAACAAAATGCTAAGCGAAACGAAGTAAAAAACACCACCTTTTTACAAGGGAAAGTAGAAACCCTTTTTCCCGAACTTATTCCTGCGGTCAAACCTCCGCTTCACCCCGTTAGAGATAAGTCGTTGATCTCTAACGGGGTTCATATCATTATCGATCCGCCGCGCATCGGTTTAAAGCCCGGAGTCATTCAATGCCTTCTCACATTACCGATTGAGCGCTTGGTTTATGTTTCGTGCGAGCTTTCAGCCCTGCAGCGCGATTTAACATTGCTTCAGGATCGATTTAAAATCACCCGCGTCCAGCCGCTTGACCTTTTTCCCCAAACCAAGCACATTGAAACCATCGTTTTGCTTGAGTCTCGATAAACAAATTATCTTTCTCCGCTTTCCTGCCCATCACCCTCATTAATAAAATTTATTGGAGGTGAGGGCTGCACTTGACTTCATTAGTTCTATATAGGATGTCAAGTGCTGCGCCCGCCGATTTTAGCCGATCGGGCTAAGCAAAATCGGCGTGCTCGGCCCACAACAAAAAATTTCCAGCCGAAACTTTTTGTTGTGAAGGCGCTTCGAAAGACACTTTATTTATGTGCTTAAAAATATTTCCTTGTAGCTGAGGAAGCTCAAATGCGTCGCGCTTTCTATGGAATGAAAGCGCAGCATTTGCGCAGTGAGGACGGCACAAACCGAAATTTATTTCGCCGTCCGAACGATTCCGAAGCACAAGGAAATATTTTAGAGATGAAAGATTCCGGAATTGAAAGGATCTTGAAAAGCGTAGTAGAGGATTTCGGTAGTTTGATTCCAGAAGGTGTTGCCTTTTTTGTCTAATCCGATGGCGGCGAAGCGGCGGTTTCTCTGCTTGGCTTTTCGGAACGTTTCGCAAAAGCTTTCGCTTAAATTTTTCAAGTCGGTTGCCCGCATTACCAAAGTGCTGGCGAGTGATTCCTCCACAATATCTTCTCCAAGGCCGGTCGCTGAGATGGCTGCATAAGAATTTGCAAAGTTTCCGGCCGGAAGGGCAGAGTCACTGACACGTCCGGCGCGTTCCAATCCTTTTCCGCCGGTTGAGGTGGCGGCTGCAAGATGGCCTTTTCGGTCCAGAGCGCAAACGCCTACCGTTCCATATTTTTCTCGGGTTTTGCTTTTCAAGAGACGTTGCCAGCGTTCAAGGCTTTCTTTCGTGCGTGGATCAAAAAATTTGACTCCTTTTTTTTGCGTGAAGAGATTGGCCCCTTCCGAAGCCAGAATCCGATCCTCTTCTTTTTGAAGTAATTGCGCCAAAAGGATCGGATTTTTAATTCTTTCTACATTAATAATGGCCGAAAAGCGCATGAGATGGCCGTCCATCAGCGATGCGCTGAGGCGCGCCGCGCCGTCCGATTGAAGCATGGCGCCGGTTCCGGCATTGGTTTCAGGCCAATCCTCAAGCCAACGGACAATTTCCACCACGGTTTCGACCGCGGTATGAGTTTTTAAGAATCGGTATCCTTTTTCGCAGATTTCTTTGAGTTTTTTCTGAATTTGTTTCGCGCGTTCTAAATTTTTTGGATAAGTGCCCGCCCCGACGTGAAGGATAAGAGAAGTCATGGTTTGCCCGTTAATGGGCGATTACTTTTTTTCGTTCCGCGCATTTGTTGCACCTTCCGCAATGGGAGTGTCCTTTTGGGCGAAGGCATGAAAAAGTGAGCTCAAGCGGCAGATGCCGTCCCAGCGAAATCACTTCTTTTTTTGTAAGATTCAAAAAGGGCGTCAGAATGCGGATTCGATATTGAAGCCCTTTGGAACAGGCGCGCTCCATCATTTTGAAAAAAGCGGGGCTTGCATCCGGAAATGGATTGGTTTTAAGCGGTCCTAGGGCAAGTGAGGGAACCCTATTTAATGCGCAGAAGACAGAAGCTTTTGCGATGAGAAAGATATTTTTACCTGGCAAATAAACTTGTGTGTCATGCGATTTAGCGCCGGGAATTTTTTTTCCGCTGAAACTCCAGTGTTTGGGATAAAGATCTGCCGTTGAAAGAGACAGTATGACAAGCGGTTTTAGGCGCTGGTTTCGAATTGTTTTAAGGAAACGTTTGAGCGAGGCAAGTTCGGCCCCTTCCCAAACATGTCCACTTTGGATGTAAATAGGATAAACAGAATCATATTTTTTTGAGAGGTAACTTATTAAAATAGCGCTGTCTAAGCCGCCGCTTGTGAGGACAGCCACTTTTTTGTTTGCAGGCATTGTGCTTAGTAGTATTAGTTTCTAAAAAGGAAAATTTCAAGTGATTTTCTGCAACGCTCCTTCTTTTGGGGACGGTTCTCAAAGCACCGGACCTCAGGGTGCCGTCTTTGAGAACCGTCCCCTGGAGAACCGTCCCTAATTAATAATTAAAGAAAGGGAGGAGGCTCGTCTTTTTTCTTTTCAGTTTTTGATTCATTCTGGGACTGTGAGGCGGGAGGGAACATAGCCGGATCGATCGGAAAAGCAGGTGCTTTGAAATCTTTAGGGTAAATCATATTTTGTTCAAGCGCTGGAAGTTGTTGACCGTCCTGCGAGGTCATTTTTGGAGAAAGTTTCTGAGGCTCATTTTTTGAAGAGGAATTCAGCCATCCCATCCATCTTAGGATGAGCAAAAGCAAGACGCCAATTACCACCGCGAATAGGAGTAATTGCTTTAGGTTTGGTTTCATCCTTCTTCTTTTCGTCTTATTTTTCGATTTTCTTTAAGGTTTATGCTTCCCGCACAAGTCGAAGCACGGGCTGGACGGGCAATCCGGGCGGACGGTAATATTTGGCGTTTGCGTCGTACATAAACGCCCGGTCGAATCGATAAACCGATGTATTGGCGGTTCCATTCATGACAATATTTCCGTATTGCCTGAAATGTCCGTTCAGTTTTGAGGCACCTGCGTCATAAATCGGTTTGTAATTGTTTAACGCATTGCCGCGTTTATAAGTGGCATCCAAAGCCGTGCTTGAAGAAGTAGCCCTTTCGCCGTAGAGAATGCCGCTGACCTCAAGGCTTTCCGGGAGAAAATAATGTTTATTTTTAGCCATGAAGGAGGCCGCATTGCTTGCGCTGGTATAAGAGTTTCCGCCCGCGTATTTAATATTGTCTGCGTAATAAATGTCATTGCTTGAGACCACGGTGACGCGGCCGGTAATTTCTCCTTGGACGAATACGTTTCCGTTCACATAGACAATTCCATTTTTACTTTGCAGGTCCCGAGATCCAGTTTGAGTTTGATAACTGGGCGAGCTGTATTCCACAATTCGCGTTGTATTACCACTGGAACTAGGTTCAAATTTAAAATAGCGTGGATTGCCTCCGCCGTAACGTGCAACATCAATTCCGTCAATCCCCGGGATGCTCTGGGCTTGCGAAGCATAGAAATTCAAATTAAGCGGGTTGATCGTTTCTGTTTTATGGGAATCACCGCCGCCATTTGCTGTTAAATCGTGATAATCAGGATAATCCAGCGCGTTCACTGTGCCGTCGCCGTTTCGATCGGTATCATCTGAGAAGCCATCTCCGACACGGAGTCCTCCGGAAACACCGCTGTTTGTAACTTGCCCGAATGAATTAGTGGTAAAGCCTCCTGCATAGGTGTCTCCGTGATTCCAAGAGGAGGCGTTGCCATTGATGAGCCCTTGTGTGTGAGTGTCCCCATAAATATTTACGTTGCTCCCGGAAAATGTCAGGTCGCCTGTGTAATAAAGCATGTTACGATCGGTGCCATTGGTCGGAACTCCTTCGGGATTTGTGCCATCGGAAGCCCCGAGTAGGAGGTTATCCCCCAGGCCAAGATTGGGTGTGTTGGCATACATCATGTATTTTGAAAAGTTTGAGTCTAAGAAAACGCGTGCTTCTAAAATGATGGGCGATTCTCCTTGAGGGGCCGTGCCCGTTGCGTTGACCACGACCCAATCGGCTTGATTTGGGTATGTGATATTGACGCTGAAGTTTCCAACCACGTTAGTTCCGTTATAATTATTTAAATTGGTTGAAGGAATCGGCGCAGTATTGATAAAACCTGTGTATGCAATGCCGCCGGTTAATGCGTTGAAACTAATCTGGGCGAGCGCGCGTTGAATGCCCGATTCCGCCGCGGAACGAATTTGCAGCCGGTTGATTTCACGGCCCACTTCTCTTGATTCAATAAAAGTCCTTGTGTAGGTGCTGGCCGAAAGAGCCATAATCACCATTGATACAAGATAAACACTGACTAAGGCAAATCCTTTTTCATTTTTCAGGCTTGAAAAGTTCATATCTGTATCCTCCTTTTCATTCCTCTAATTGGTGCTCACGCGCAGCAGAGTCTCATTCATAAAAGGAACGTCTGCAAAAGTCCGCGCGGCTCCCATTTGGCCTCTTTGGTCGATTCCGCGCAGCGTCAATGTAGTTCTCACAATGCTATTCACCGGTGCTGCAACCACAAAAGCACCGGCAGCGGGAGAAATATTATTTGCAATGACACGCAAGGATCCGGCAACGGTCGCCAGCGCCGGATCCAAGATTTCCCGCACAAGCTGTCCGTTCACAACGGAATAGCGCACCCATCTTCCTAAGATATCTGGGCGCAGAATACCGGAGGTGTTTGTCTGACCCGCTTCATCGTAAGCGCCCCATTCGACAGGATTGTTTACACCGTTTCCAACCGCATCTCCATCATTGTCCCAATCCACCGGAATTTGAAATCTGATCACGCTGTTGTTATTGGCATCGGTTGTAATCACGAGCCGTACCGGTGTAGCAACAGGATTGGTTTGGGCAATTTCGCGGCTGACGTTCCTTAGCGTTTGTATCGCGCTCTGATTTAATTGGGCAAAAATGTCATTGGTACTTAGAATAACGTGAGACATATTTAACAGAAAGTAAAGAGAGAGGAATAAAACCGGCAAAAGAAAGGTTGCCACGAGCAATTCCACCAACGTGAAACCTCTTTCGGTTCGCTCGAGCATGCTTTTTCGTCTATTCTTCAGCTGATCGTTCTTCATCGTATGTTCCTTAAAACCGGCTCCTCATCGTTGTAATATCAAGACGCTGCGGGATATTTTTTGGGCCTGTCCACCGAATCGATATCGTAACTGTCGCCAGGGTGGCGGTCGCCAAGTTCCCCGTATCAGAATTAACGTTCAGCGTAATGGCCCCATTCCTAAGCTCTTGAGGGATAAACGGCGCTGTATTAATGGCCTGAATATTTGCAAGAGGTGTATTTTTTATGGCTTCAACTGTGGATCTGACGGCACCTAGCGCAAGCAGTCGTTCCCGTGATTGGGCTGACAACTGTTGTGACGCAGACAGAACATAAACAGATAAAACAAGCACCGCCGCGAAAATGGCAAGGCTCATCGCCACTTCCATCAGCGTAAATCCTTTTTTCGATCCCATGTTTTTCATTCTCTTTTCTTTTTTCATTATTTACCTTTCTCAACAATAAAAAAGGCCTATTTTCATCCTTCTGAAACACCGATGAAAAATAGGCCACAAATATCGTCCGAGCTACCAACGTGCGTATGAAATTCGGTACTGATTCTCATTAAAATAGTCTTTCGACTATTTATTGGAAATCAGTACTGTCCCGACCTTCCGATTAAAAATTAATTGTTGGTCGGGGCGGCAGCTGACTGCCATGCCCAATCGGGTTTAGG
>Ga0155842_170_pt1 | contig 16110 bp, 13 predicted proteins | sample RifCSPlowO2_01_FD_107496 | JGI IMG/M metagenome (GOLD analysis project Ga0155842, IMG submission 107496) | Omnitrophica bacterium RIFCSPLOWO2_01_FULL_45_10b | reverse complement strand
ACCCTCAAAAAGTTTACAACGCTTATAAAGCAGCTGCGGAGCATAAAGGTCAGCCCACGGTTATTCTCGCTAAAACGGTAAAAGGTTATGGCATGGGAGAAGCCGGTGAGGGCAGGAACATTACTCATCAGCAGAAAAAACTGAACGAGAAAGAATTAAGGGAATTCCGTGACCGATTTGGTGTTCCCATGAGCGATGAGGAAGTGGCAAACGCCCCGTTTTATCGTCCACCCCTTGAAAGTCCGGAGACGAAATATTTGCTGGAGCGGAGAAAAGCGCTCGGCGGCTTTGTGCCGGCGCGTAAAATTAAACCGGAAACCATTGAAATTCCGAACAGGGATTACTTTTCTGAATTTTTGAAAGGATCTGGTAAACTTGCGGCTTCAACAACCATGGCCTTTGTTCGGGTGTTGAGCAAATTGTTACGGCATGAAATCATTGGAAGGCGGATTGTGCCGATTATTCCGGATGAAGCCAGAACATTCGGTTTGGATGCGCTCTTCCGCCAAATTGGAATTTATGCTCCGGAAGGCCAGCTCTATGAGCCGGTTGATCGGGAAACGCTTTTGTATTATCACGAAACAAAGGACGGCCAAATTTTGGAAGAGGGAATTACCGAAGCCGGTTCAATGTCTTCTTTTGTGGCCGCCGGCACTTCTTATGCGACTCATGGTTTAACCATGTTTCCATTTTTCATTTATTATTCGATGTTTGGATTTCAGCGAATTGGCGATTTGATGTGGCTTGCGGGAGACATTAAAGCGAAGGGATTCTTGTTGGGCGCTACCGCGGGGCGCACCACGCTAAACGGCGAAGGCCTTCAGCACGAAGACGGACACAGCCATCTTTTAGCCAGCACGATTCCTACCTTAGTGACTTATGATCCGGCGTTTGCGTATGAAGTTGCCGTCATTGTCCAAGATGGCATGCGGCGTATGTACCAAGAAAAAGAAGATATTTTCTATTATTTAACTTTGTATAATGAGAATTATGAAATGCCGCCAATGCCGAAAGGCGTTGAAGAAGGGATCTTGAAAGGGCTTTATAAATTTCGTAAAGGCGCTAAAGATAAAAAATGCAAAGCTCATATTTTTGGAAGCGGCCCGATTTTGCGTGAAGCTTTAAAAGCCCAAACGATTTTGGAGCGGTATGATGTTTCGGCCGATGTTTGGAGTGCTACGAATTACAAGCAGCTTCGAACTGATGCGCTTCAAGTGAAGCGGCGGAATATGCTTCATCCGGCATCGGAGCCGAAAAAATCATATTTGGAAAAAATCCTCGAAAAGGAGGAAGGCGTTTTTGTGGCTGTTTCCGATTATATGAAAATCATTCCGGACCAAATTGCGCCGTGGGTTCCGGGCGGTTTGATGACTTTGGGTACGGATGGCTTTGGCCGAAGCGATACGCGGGTAAATCTCAGGCGTTTCTTTGAAGTGGATGCCGAATTGACCGTTGTTGCGACACTTTATGCCCTTTGCCAAAAAGGGGCTGTTAAGAAACAGACGGTTGAGAAGGCCATTAAAGATTTGAAAATCGATCCGGAAAAAGCTTTCCCTGTTTGTATTTAAAGATTCAAGAATCATTTTAAAGGAAATCATCATGCAAATTAAAATTCCGTTTCTTGCTGAAGGCGTTCACTCTGGCACGGTCGTGAGTATTTTGGTGAAAGAGGGCGATCACGTTAAAAAAGAGCAAACCGTTTTAGAACTTGAGACGAATAAAGCGACGGCGCCGATTCCTTCGCCCGCATCGGGCACCATCACGAAAATTTTAGTGAAAGAGGGCGTGGAAATATCCGTTGGGCAGGCGATTATGTCCCTTTCTGAAGAAGGCGCTGCCAAAGAACCCGCAAAAGGAGTGGGGAGCAAACCAGCACAAGAAAAAGAGGCGCCCACCATCACAGAAGCAGGAGATGCATCCGAGGAGTATACTTATGAGTCTAAGAGCGGCGCTTTGCCTCCGGCATCGCCTTCGGTTCGAAAAATGGCCTTGGAATTAGGGATTGATCTTACAAAAATCCGCGGCACAGAACGAGGCGGAAGAATCACGGTTAAAGATCTTAAAGCCTATGTTCAACGCTTAAAAGCAGGAAGCCCGCAAAAATCCGAAAAGCCTGCTCCTGTCAGCATTGATTTTTCCAAATGGGGGCCTGTAAACCGCAAGCCAGTGTCATCGACTCGGCGTACCATTGGCCAGAAAATGTATGAATCGTGGACCACGATTCCCCATGTGACTCAATTTGATGAGGCAGACATTACGGCTCTTCTCGAACTCAGAAAAAAATATGCTCCATCCTATGAAAAGAAAGGAGCTCGCTTAACCGTTACCGGCATTCTTTTAAAAGTAGCCGTTCAAGCGCTAAAAAAATTCCCAATTTTTAATTCGAGTTTGGATGAATCGAAAAATGAGCTTGTGTGCAAGCATTATTACCATTTGGGAGTTGCGGTTGATACCGAACAGGGCTTGCTTGTTCCGATTCTCAAAGATGCCGATAAAAAATCTCTTTTGGATCTTTCGATTGAACTGGCTCAACTTTCTGAAAAGGCAAGACAGCGCAAGATTTCTTTAGAAGATGTTCAGGGGGGAACCTTTACCATTTCAAATTTAGGAAGCATTGGCGGCGGCCATTTTACCCCTATTGTGAACAAACCTGAAGTTGCGATCTTGGGCGTGGGACGCGGAATTGTGAAACCAATTGTTAAAGATGGAAAAATACAAACACGGACCATGCTTTCACTCGGCCTTTCCTATGATCATCGGGTTGTTGACGGAGCAGACGGAGCGCGATTTATCCATGAAATGGTGCAAGGGCTTGAGCATTTTAAGGAAGAGTATTTTACAATTCGTCAAGTTGAAGAGAAAAAAACCGCAAAGAAGACCACACAAAAAGTTAAGCGATGAACCCCATTGAAACTGAAATTGTGGTTGTCGGTGCCGGCCCCGGTGGTTACGCAGCGGCCTTTTATGCGGCTGATAAAGGAAAAAAAGTAATTTTGGTAGAGCAAGACAAACGTTTAGGCGGAGTTTGTCTTAACCGCGGGTGCATTCCTTCCAAAGCATTGCTTCATGTAACCAAATTGATTACGGAGGCAAAAGAATCAACGGCAAGGGGAATTACATTCGGCGCGCCTAAAATTGAATTGGATAAGATGCTCGCCTGGAAAGAATCAATTTTGGAAAAACTGTCTCAGGGCATTGCCGCTTTGGCCCAAAGAAGAGGGGTTGAAGTTTTGTACGGTAGAGGACATTTTGAAGATTCAACAACGTTGCGAGTCGAAACTTCAAGCGGCCAGAAATTCATCAAATATGAAACGGCGATCCTTGCCGTTGGTTCTCAACCTGCAATGCCATCAGCATTTGATCTTGGCAACAAACGGATCATGACTTCAACAGAAGCTTTGGAGCTTGAAGAAGTTCCCGAAAGTCTTTTGGTTGTCGGCGGTGGCTACATCGGTATGGAATTAGGGACCGTGTATGCGACGTTGGGAAGCAACGTAGTTATTGTGGAAGCGATGAATTCAATTCTGATGGGTGTTGATTCGGATTTGATTCGGCCCGTGAAAAGTTACGCCGAGAAAGCTTTTAAGGAAATTCGTCTCAATACCAAAGTTTTGAAAATGGAAACAAGCGGAAAGCAAATTAAGGTGACCATGGAAATCGAAGGGGCTAAGAAAGAAGAGTTGTACGATCGAGTGCTTGTTTCCGTGGGCCGTGCACCGAATTGTGATGATCTTGGGCTTGAAAATACAAAGGTTGTAAGAGATGAGAAGGGATTTGTAAAAGTAAATTCGAAACAACAGACCAGCGTCCCGCATATCTATGCCATTGGCGATGTTGCCGGAGGCGCTTTGTTGGCTCATAAAGCTTCAAGGGAAGCGCGGATTGCCGTGGAAGTGATCGCTGGAGAAGAAAGTGTTTTTCAAAGCGTTATCCCAGCCGTTGTCTTTACCGATCCCGAAGTAGCGTGGTGCGGGCTTACGGAAATGGAGGCAAGGGAAAAGGGAATTCAAGTGACCGTATCCCGCTTTCCTTGGTCTGCCTCCGGAAGGGCCTTAAGTTTTGACAGGCCTGATGGCTTGACCAAGCTCATTGTCGAGCCTGGAACAGAGCGCATTTTAGGAGTTGGTATTTGTGGTTCAGGTGCCGGGGAATTAATTGGTGAAGGTGTTTTAGCCGTTGAAATGGGTGCAACGGTGAAAGATCTTGCGGAATCCGTTCATCCTCATCCGACCTTATCAGAAACATTGATGGAATGCGCGGAAATGTTTTACGGCCATTCTACGCATGCTTTTGTACGTAAAAGATCACCTCAGGAGTAAATTCCGACGTTCACCCTCAAAAAATGTTGCGCCCTTAGCTCAGCCTGGTAGAGCATCTGACTCTTAATCAGTGGGTCGAAGGTTCGAATCCTTCAGGGCGCACCATTCTGTTTCTCCTTGAAGAATCTCCAAGATTCACTATAATATTAAGGTTTTGCTTTTATAAGATTCGAGCTATCAATCACTTAGATTATTTTTTGTTGCAGTATGCGGGAGTAGCTCAGTGGTAGAGCGCAACCTTGCCAAGGTTGATGTCGCGGGTTCAAATCCCGTCTCCCGCTCCAGTTTTCCAAAGGAAAACTGGAGCGAGGCTCGCCGCTGCGCGGCGGTGTTTTCTCCGCCGCTTATTTTATCGAGGATATGAAATTGAAAGTGGATATAAAAGAGATAAGTTCATGTGAAAAGATTTTGACCATCGACGTTCCTTCCGAGATGGTGACAGAGGAATTTTCTGCCTTTTATCAAGAGGTTGGAAAGCGGGCAAAAATTCCGGGTTTCCGCCCGGGCCATGCGCCGAAGCAGGTAGTGGCGCTTCATTTTCGCGATCAGGCGCGTCAAGAAGTTTGGAAGCAACTTGTTTCGCGTACGCTCCAAGATGCAGTCCGCCAGAAAGAAATTCCGATGATTGGATACCCACATGTTGAGAACGTGGAATTTGATGAAACGCGGCTTAAGTTTAAAGCTCGCGTTGAGACGCGGCCGAAAATCAAAATTGATAAATATGCAGGCCTTGCGCTTAAACGAGATCCTCTTCAGGTTAGTGAAGCTGAGATGACAGACGCGCTCCGGCGAATTCAGGAATCGCACGCGAAGTTTCAAGCGGTAGAAAATCGCGAGGCGCAATTGGGGGACTTCCTTGTATGTGATTACCGGTTAGAAGTTGATGGGCGAGAGCTTGAAAAGCGCGAAGGCGAATGGATTGAGATTCAGGAAAAAGATTATCTCGAAGGATTTTCTAGGCAGCTCATCGGCGCAAAAACTGGCGAGGCTAAAGAAGTCGTCATTATTTTTCCACCGGATTATGCACGGAAAGAACTCGCATCAAAAGAGGGGCATTTTTTCATTACGGTTCGCGAGATTAAAGAAAAAAAACTTCCCTCACTGGACGACGAATTGGCCAAAGAAACAGGTGAATATGAAACGCTCGAGGGCTTAAAAAAAGCGATCCACAACGATTTTGAAAATCATAAGCGTTTGGAGATTGAACGAAAACTGGAACATTTACTTTTGGATGAACTAGTTAAAAAGTCCAAATTTGAAATTCCTTCCGGAATGGTCGAGCGAAGGTTAAATGCGTTGATAGAAGATCAAATTCGGGGACTTATTTCCCGTGGAGCTAAGGAAGAAGAAGCAAAAGCTCAAGAAGGGGAACTTCGAAAAAATATGGCTTCCCATGCTGAAAAACAGGTGAGAATTTCATTTCTTTTGGATGAAATTGCAAATCGAGAGCATATTGAGGCGAATGAGGCGGATCTTGCGAAAAAGTATGATGAGATGGCCCAGCAAGCACGCCGCTCTGCCGAAGAAGTAAAAGCGTATTATTCGAAAGAGGAGGAACGCAGGCAATCTCTTCTTCAACAAATTGTAAGTGAAAAAACAATTCAGTGGCTTAAAGATAAAGCAACGATTACAGAGCATGAGAACAAAGGAGGAAAGCGATGAGCGGTTATTTAGTTCCTATGGTGATCGAACAAACAGGTCGTGGCGAACGTGCTTATGATATTTATTCAAGGCTTCTTAAGGATCGAATTGTGTTTATCGGAACACCCATTGATGACACCATTTGTAATTTAATTATTGCGCAGATTTTATTCCTTCAGATGGAAGATGCGGCAAAGGACATTAATGTCTATATCAACAGCCCGGGCGGAAGTGTGACTGCGGGGCTTGCCATTTACGATACGATGCAGTTTGTCAAATGTGACGTCTCAACTTATTGCGTGGGACAAGCGGCAAGCATGGGCGCTCTTTTGCTGGCGGCTGGCACTAAAGGAAAACGTTACTCGCTTCCGCATGCGCGCGTCATGATTCATCAGCCATGGGGCGGAGCTCAGGGCACTGCTTCTGACATCAGCATTCACGCCAAAGAAATTTTAAAACTGAAGGATGAGCTGGCCCGTATTTTAGCCAAACATACTGGCCAGTCTTTAGATCGGATTGAAAAGGATTCAGATCGGGACTTTTTTATGTCAGCGGGTGAAGCAAAAGCATATGGTCTCGTTGACGAAGTGATCGAATCTCGCTCTGACGTTCCAGGTGGTAAAAAGTAACTCTTCAGAAATGACGAAACGGAATATCTTGCTGACCCCGGGGCCGACACCGGTTCCGCCCCAAGTGCTTCAGGTGATGGCGGAGCCTATTTTTCACCACAGGACACCGCGCTACCGTAAATTGTTCGGTGAAGTTTCGGAAGGTTTGAAAGGCATTTTCCGGACCGCTCAGAGCGTTTATACCTTTACCGGGTCGGGGACGCTCGCTATGGAAGCAAGCGTTGTTAATTTTCTTTCACCCGGAGATAAAGTGATTGCCCTTGAAGCCGGTAAATTTGGCGAGCGGTGGGGAGAAATTGCGGCGCGTTATCAATTAAACGCCGTTCGAATCAAAGTTCCTTACGGCGAAACCATTTCACCAGACGAAGTCGGCAAGGCTTTAAAACAGAATCCCGACGCCAAAGCGGTTTTTGGAACGCATTGCGAAACTTCAACCGGGGCGTTGCTGGACATTCAAGCCATTGCCAAAGCGGTGTCCAATACACCCGCCATTTTTGTGGTGGATGCGATTAGCGCTCTTGCGGCAGATCGGCTTGAAATGGATGTGTGGGGAATCGATATTGTGGTCAGCGGTTCGCAGAAGGGGCTTATGATTCCGCCCGGCCTTACGTTTTTAGCGGCAAGCGAAAAAGCGAAAGTACTGAATAAAACTGCCAAGCTACCTCGTTATTATGTCGATCTCACTCAGTATGAAAAATCGCTTAAAGATTCTGATACGCCTTTTACACCGGCCCTTACCTTGGTTTTGGCGTTGAGAGAAGCAATTCACATGATTCAGAAAGAAGGAATTGAAAAAGTTTGGACTCGCACCGCAGAACTTGCCAATTACACACGCGAGGCCATCAAAAAACTTGGACTTGAACTCTTTTCGAAACGGCCGGCCAATACGCTTACTGCGGTTAAAGTGCCTGCGGGAATCGAGGGAGAGAAACTTGTTTCTATTATGCGGGATGAAAAGGGAGTTACCATGGCCGGCGGCCAAGGAGAGATGAAAGGGAAGGTTTTTAGAATTGCACATATGGGATTTATTACGCACGCGGATTTAGAAACCGGAATAGCGGTTTTGAAAGAAACGCTCAATGAACTAAAAAGCAAAGGCTCCAACAAGGTTTCTGTATGAAATCAAATTTTAAAGTTTTAATCAGCGATCCTCTGGGTGAACGCGGACTTGAGGTTTTTAAAAAAGAGCCTCAAATTACAGTCGACGTCCGAAGCGGGCTTTCGCCGCAAGAGCTTAAGAAGATCGTCGCTGATTATGACGCGATCGTTGTTCGTTCAGGGACGCACCTAACAGGTGAAATTATTAAAGCGGCAGCGCGCCTAAAAGTTATTGGTCGTGCCGGCGTCGGTGTAGATAACGTGGATTTAGATGCTGCGACCAAGCAAGGCGTTATCGTCATGAACACACCTGAAGGCAATACAATCTCGACTTCAGAACACACAATGTCACTCCTGATGGCTTTGGCCCGAAATATTCCTCAAGCTCATGCGAGCGTTCGCGCGGGCGAATGGAAGCGCGCCCATTTTGTGGGTGCTGAGTTAAACGGGAAAACGCTGGGGATTGTTGGATTTGGCAGGATTGGCCGTGAGGTTGCCGTGCGGGCCAATGCTTTCGGGATGAGGGTATTGGCCTACGATCCGTTCATTGCCAAGGAAAATCTGCGCCAACTGGGAGTTGAATTCTCAGATTTTGAATTATTGCTCAAAACGTCTGATTTTATAACCCTGCACGTCCCTTTAACTGACACAACCAAAAACATCATTAATGAAAAGGCGATTCAAATGATGAAACAAGGGGTGTTTCTTATTAATTGCGCGCGGGGGGGTTTGATTGACGAAAAAGTTTTGTATGATGCACTCAAATCGGGCCATGTGCGCGGCGCTGCTTTGGATGTGTTTGAAAAAGAGCCCCCAGACAAAAACCCTCTTCTTTCATTAAATCAGGTTGTGGTGACACCTCATTTGGGGGCCGCTACTCAAGAAGCCCAAGAAAATGTCGGGATTTCAGTGGCTCATCAAGTGGTGGACGCGCTTTTGGAACGGGGAATCCGCAATGCCGTGAATCTTCCCTCGGTTGATTTTGAAACCATGAAGGTTTTAAAGCCATGGCTGATTTTAGCGGAACGGCTTGGTTCGATGCAAGCCCAGCTTTTTGGAGGGGGCTTCAGAGAGGTTTCAATTCGTTATGGTGGAGAAGTCGCCAATTTTAACTTAGCCCCTCTTACCATTGCTGTGATCAAGGGGCTCCTGACACCGATTTGCGGCGAGACAGTGAATTATGTCAACGCTCCCGCCATCGCCAAAGAGCGCGGCATTACCGTGAGCGAAAGCAAAACGACACAGGCTGAGGATTTTACCACCTTTATTACCGTTGAAGTGATGATGGATCATCAAAAAAACTTGATGATGGGAACGCTGTTTGGAAATCAAGATCCGCGCATTGTCCGAATCAACGAGTTTTTTCTTGAAGTGATTCCCAAAGGTGATGTTTTGGTGATTCACAATGAAGATAAACCCGGTGTCGTTGGCGGCGTTGGAACCATTTTGGGCAAGAATAAAGTCAACATTGCCGAGATGACCCTCGGCCGCGTTGTGAAGGGCGCAAAAACTTTTGCGATGACGGTAATTAACACAGATGAAGCCGTTCCTGCGCACGTGTTAAAAGAATTAAAAGCATTCAGCCCGATCATCGATGCTAAGGTCATCAAATTCTAAACGTACTTTTGAGCTTTCCGTCCATCCATGAAGAAAAATAAAAGTCGAAATGTAATCCTGGTAGGTGCCCAATGGGGCGATGAAGGGAAAGGGAAAATTATCGATCTCTTGGCTCGCAAAAGCGATTACATTGTGCGCTATCAAGGCGGAAACAACGCAGGGCATACGGTATGTTTTGACGACCAAAAAATTGTACTTCATTTAATTCCTTCCGGTATTTTGCACCCCAAGAAAATCTGCGTTTTAGGGAATGGTGTTGTGATTGACTTAGAAGCGTTTTTTAAAGAGATTAATACGCTCGCGAAAAGAGGCGTTTCCGTTAAGGGCCGGCTTTTTGTCAGTGATCGGGCGCATTTGATCTTTCCTTTTCATCGTCTGATGGACCAACTTCGCGAGGACCATAAGGGAAGTGAGAAAATCGGAACCACAAAAAAGGGAATCGGTCCTTGTTATGCGGATAAAGCGAATCGCTTGGGAATCCGCCTGGTGGATCTGATGAATCCCCGCGTTTTTAGAGAACGCCTCCGGTTATTGCTGACGGAAAAGAATCTAATGCTCAAGAAGATTTTTAATCATGCGCCTTTCTCGTTTGAGCGTATTCACGGGACTTATGCAGCTTACCGAAAACGGATCGCCCCCTTTATCCAAGATACAAGTTTGCTTTTGGAGAATGCGTCTCGCAAAGGCAAGCGCATTTTATTTGAAGGCGCGCAGGGGACGCTTTTGGATGTGGATTATGGGACTTACCCCTTTGTCACTTCTTCCAATGCTTCTGCGGGAGGTGCGATTGTTGGGACAGGAATCGGCCCTTCTCGAATCGATGAGGCAATCGGTGTCGTCAAAGCTTATACCACCCGAGTTGGCGAAGGCCCGTTTCCAACCCAATTTCCGCCAGATTTAATGGCTCATATTCGCGAGCGTGGTGAAGAATATGGAGCGACCACTGGCCGGCCTCGACGGTGCGGATGGTTTGATGCGTTAGTAGCGCGCCATTCAGTTTTGGTGAATGGCTTAAGCAAGGTCATTGTGATGAAACTCGATGTTTTGGACCAGCTTAAAAAAATAAAAATCTGCACTGCTTATCGGTTTCGAAGCAAGCGTTATAACCGTTTTCCTTCTGATATTGAGGTTCTGGAAAAGGCGGAGCCTATCTATGAAGAGCATCCAGGCTGGCTTGTATCCACCAAATCTGCTCGTCAATGGAACGATTTACCGATGAACGCACGGCGGTATATCAAGCGATTAGAAGCATTGCTTCAAGTTCCTATCTCAATTGTTTCTGTCGGCTCCGAACGCTTGGAAACGATTTATATCGATGCAAGCTACATCTAATCTTCCTCGGCATGTGGCAATTATCATGGATGGCAATGGCCGTTGGGCCAAGGAGCGGGGCCTTCCAAGAATTCACGGCCATCAAAAGGGGATGGAAACAATCCGAGCCATTGTGCGCACGGCCCGCGAACTTGGAATTCAATACTTAACCCTGTATGCCTTCTCGAAGGAAAACTGGGCCCGTCCTAAAGCCGAAGTCAACTTTCTCATGAATCTTCTTTCGCAGTATTTGGATTCGGAGTTGAATGAATTAAATGAAAATCAAATCCGCTTCAATGTCATTGGCAGGCTCGAAGATCTTCCGCCCGCAATTCAAGGAACCATCAAACGGAATATAAAATTGACCCAAAACAATAAGGGTCTCGTGCTGACCTTGGCATTAAGTTATTCCAGCCGTATTGAGATTGTCAATGCAGCGAAGCGCCTGTGTGAAAAAGTAACATCAGGGAATTTGAAAATTGAAGAAATTAATGAGGCCATATTTTCAAAGGAACTTAGTACGGCAGGAATGCCAGATCCTGATCTTTTAATTCGCACAAGCGGCGAACTTCGCATTAGCAATTTCCTCCTGTGGCAGATTTCCTATACCGAGATTTATGTGAGCGATAAGTATTGGCCCGATTTTGCAAAACAGGATTTTCTCAATGCCATAAAGGATTTTCAAAAGCGGGAACGCCGCTACGGCCGCGCAGAGACGAACGAGGCGGGTCATGATTGAGGCCAAGCAATTGCTCAAACGGCTCGGATGGTCAACCGTGTTCATTTCAGTTTCGATTTACGCCATTTTTTTCGCGCCCTTTTTTATTTTTTTGGCGATGGTTGAAGTTTTTATTGTGATCGGGTTGCTTGAATATTTTAATTTGGCTCAGAAAAAAGGTTTTTTTATCAACCGCTATTTGGGTTTGATGTTCGGTGTGTTGTTGCCTCTCCCTCATTATTTTCCGGGCGATGCCATTGTGTTGACCGTTGCTCTTTTATGCTTGTTTATTTTTAATTTTCATCGGGCATTTAAAGGCAATGCCATTCTCAGCACGGCTTTGACTTTATTCGGCCTCATTTATGTGGCTTGGTTTTTTTCCTTTTTGACAAAAATACGCGCATTGGAAAATGGAGCGCTTTGGGTTTTTTATATCATTTTTATTATTAAAGCAGGCGATGCGGCCGCTTATTTTGCGGGAAAACAATTTGGGAAGAATAAGTTGATTGCTCACGTCAGCCCTAACAAATCTGTGGAAGGGGCTGTGGCTGGCTTTTTGGTGACTGTCATTTTATCTTTGCTGTCCAAATTTTACCTTCCAAACACGCGGCTTTTGCATTTTGCCGTTTTAGGGGTTGTTTTCGGCCTCCTAAGCCAATTGGGTGATTTAGCGGAAAGTTTATTGAAGCGAGACGCTGGAGTAAAAGATTCAGGAGTCATTCCGGGACTGGGCGGCGTTTTGGATATTATTGATAGTCTTTTATTAACTCTTCCGATCTTGTATTATTATCTGGTTGTAGCTCAAAACCTTTGAGGCAAAGAGATCTCGAATGACGAAAATTTCAATTATTGGATCCACAGGTTCAATTGGGATTAATACCCTAAGGGTTGTAGAGGCGCATCCCAAGGCCTTAAGTGTTGTTGCGCTTTGTGCCCGGAGAAATGTAAAGCTTCTTTTTGAGCAAGCGAAGAAGTTTCGCCCTCAGTTGGTATGTCTGTTTGAGTCTGACGAGGCGCCATGGCTTGAGCGCAAATTAAAGCCGCTTGGCATCCATGTGGTTACAGGACCGGACGGTTTAATTGTTGCCAGCACCCTAGCAAGTGCCGATAAAATTGTTTTCGCGCTTGTTGGTGGAGTAGGCCTGAAACCGATTTTTGCAGCCGTTAAGGCCGGAAAAACAGTTGCCATTGCCAACAAAGAGCCGTTGGTCATGGCAGGTGAATTGCTTCAAAAAGAAGCGACGCGGACTCATGCGCAATTGATTCCGATTGATAGCGAACATTCCGGCTTGTGGCAATGTTTGGAAGGCAGAGACAGGAAAACGATTAAGAAACTCATTCTCACTTCTTCAGGAGGCCCTTTTTTCGGCCGAACAATCAATTTTCGAAATGTGACAGCTCGCCAGGCTCTCCGCCATCCGAAATGGAAAATGGGGCCTAAAATTACAATTGATTCCGCCACACTGATGAATAAAGGTTTGGAAGTCATTGAAGCAACCAATCTTTTTGGCGTGTCTTTGGATCAAGTGGATGTTGTGATCCATCCGGAAGCCGTGATCCATGCGCTTATTGAATTTGTAGACGGTGCCCAACTGGCCCATCTTGGTATTACCGACATGAGGCTTCCGATTCAATATGCGCTCAGTTATCCGACGCGGTTTGTTAATTCCATTCCCAGCTTGGATTTGGCCGGTGTGAAGTCATTCCATTTTTTTAAGCCGGATCAAAAGCGTTTTCCTTGCCTTGGATTAGGTTATGAAGCCAAACGCTCTGGCGGCACCATGCCAACCGTTTTGAACGCGGCCAACGAAATTGCCGTTCAAAAATTTTTAAATGGCGCTTGTCGTTTTACCGATATCCCAAAAACCATTGAACGAGTCATGGGACTTCATCGGGTTGTACGAAATCCTGCATTGAATCAAATTTTAGAGGCTGATACATGGGCACGGTCAGAAGCGCAAAATGATTAATTTTTTAAGCCAGTTAATTCCCACTGCAATTACGCTTGGCGTTTTGATTTTTATTCATGAGCTGGGCCATTTCCTTGCCTGCCGACTTGCAAAGGTTGGCGTCGAAAAATTTTCTATTGGTTTTGGGCCGGAATTATTGAATTGGCAGGGGAAGGAAACACGTTATTCCCTTTCGTTAATTCCGTTCGGTGGCTTTGTGAAGCCAATGGGCGAAACCTTTGAAGAAATTGAAAAACGCGGCGGTACGGCAAACCCCAACGATTACCTGGCCGCATCGCTTTGGAATCGTTTTTTGATTTTGATTGCCGGTGTCGGCATGAATTTTTTGTTCGCTTATTTTCTTTTTGTTTGTGTGATGCTTGCCGGGCGCCCTGTGCTTTCCACAACGATCGGAGGTTTTGTGGAAGGTTTTCCTGCAGAAAAGAGCGACCTGCGGGTAGGCGATCAAGTGATTCGTTTAAATGGCACGGCTGTTTCGAATTGGCAAGAGATGACCATGCGTATTTTAGAAAACGAAGGTGCCGATCTTGAATTTTCAGTGATTCGTAACGGCCAATCAGTGATCGTACATGTGATGCCCCAACTTTCTGAGGGTAAAGATATTTTCGGGCAACTCAGGCGTCTGCCAAGAATTGGCATTAAGCCATCAGAGGAGTTTATCAAAGAGCGGTATAAACTTCGTGAAGCTTTGATTAAAGGAGCTCAGTTTGAGTGGCAGCTTACGGCCCTTACGTATGAGGCGCTGTGGCGATTAGTCATAGGGCAATTGTCGTTTAAAATGATCAGCGGCCCTATCGGAATTGTTTCAATGGCTGGAAGTGCTGCTCAAATGGGATTCGTTGCCCTTCTTCAATTTACCGCCGTTTTAAGCGTTTCCTTGGCCGTCATTAATTTACTTCCAATCCCAGCGCTAGACGGAGGGCATCTCTTTTTTCTTCTGATCGAAGCCATCCGAAGAAAGCGTGTCAGCCTCGCCTTTCAGGAACGGGTGACCCAAATTGGATTTTATGTCTTAATGACGTTAATGGTTCTTGTTGTTTATAATGACCTGATTAACATCGGTGCCATTGAAAAGTTAAAGTCCCTTGTTTTTCACCCGGGTTGACGGATGCGCTGGACCAAAACATTAATTCCTACCCTCAGGGAAGTTCCGAAAGAAGCTGAAGCGACAAGCCATCAGCTGTTATTGAAAGCGGGCTTCATCCGCAAACTAGCTTCCGGAGTTTACAGCTATCTTCCGCTTGGTCTTAAAGTGCTGCAGCGAGTTTCGGAAGTCATCCGAGAGGAAATGAACCGCTCGGGCGCCATCGAGTTGTTGCTTCCCGCTTTACAACCCGCTGAAATTTGGAAACAAAGCGGCCGATACGATGCGCTTGGCGCGGATAAAATCGCCTTTCGAAACCGGTCTGACCAAGAATTTGTTTTAGGCCCTACCCATGAAGAAGTCATTACGGAGTTAGCCGCCGCTTATTTGAAAACCTATCAAGTTTTTCCGAAAATTCTCTATCAAATTCAAACAAAATTCCGCGATGAGCTTAGGCCACGTTTCGGAATTATCCGAACAAAAGAATTCGTCATGAAAGATGCCTATAGTTTTGATATCGATCAGGCCGGACTCGATAAAAGTTATCAATTGATGTACGAAACTTATCAGCAGATTTTCAAGCGCTTGAATCTTTCCGTTGACCCGGTGGCAGCTGATCCCGGTATCATGGGCGGGAATATGTCTCATGAATTTATGGTGCGCTCTCCTTACGGGGAAGATCGAATTGCGAACTGCGCAGGATGCGGGTTTGTCGCAAGCCGCGATATTGCTGGGCGCGCTGTGGTAAAATCAGACGCCCCTTCTTCAAATCAAAAATTAGAAGCCTTTGATACCCCGAATCTTAGAACAATTGATGAGATGACCTCGCGATTTGGATTAAAACCGAGCCAATTGGTGAAGACCTTGATTTATCTGGTGGATGAAAAACCGGTTGCTGCATGCGTGCGTGGTGACCATGAAGTTCATGAAGGAAAATTGAGAAAACTTTTGGGAGCGAAAAGCGTGCGGCTGGCCAATTCCAAAGAAATTGAAAAAATAAGCGGCGCACCCATGGGTTTTGCAGGCCCTATCGGGCTTAAAAATATAGCGATTGTGATTGATGGCGACGTAGCTGCCATGAAAGATTTTGTGACCGGTGCCAATCAAAAGGATAAGCATTTTCGAAATGTCAATCGAGGTCGTGATTTTCAAGCCCAGCACATTGCCGATATTCGTTACATTCAAGAAGGAGATTCTTGCATTCAATGCGGCAAGAAAATCGATTTGACCACCACAATGGAAGTGGGTCATGTATTTAAATTGGGAACGCGATATACCGAACCGTTTGGAGGAGCTTATCGGGCTCAAGATGGGAAGGAATACCCCATCATGATGGGGTGTTATGGTTTGGGCTTAAACCGGATCGTCGCTGCTATTGTGGAACAGCATTCGGATGCCAAAGGAATTCAGTGGCCCGCTTCCGTCACCCCCTATCAAGTGCATTTGATCACCGTCAATCAAGATGATCAAGATACGCGGAAGATTGCCGAGCAAGTGTATGAGGAAATAACGCGCCACGGAATTACTTGCCTTTTTGACGACCGCTCGGATCGGGCGGGTGTAAAATTTAATGACGCTGATCTCATTGGCAATTCAATTCAAGTGATTATCAGTGAACGAAATTTAGCGAAGGCACAATTAGAACTTAAAATCCGCAATACATCAAAAAGTTTTTTAATCCCTCAAAAAGATTTAATCCCTCAAATCCAATCTGCATTGAAAA
>Ga0155842_154_pt8 | contig 16143 bp, 11 predicted proteins | sample RifCSPlowO2_01_FD_107496 | JGI IMG/M metagenome (GOLD analysis project Ga0155842, IMG submission 107496) | Omnitrophica bacterium RIFCSPLOWO2_01_FULL_45_10b | reverse complement strand
CCAGACTCCTTATGTCTTCAGTGATGATATTCGATTCTAAAAGCTTTTGCATGGATTTACTTTGGTTTTTAACAGTTCATAAAACCGATTCAAGTCGAAAATATAGCACGAACCATGCTCATTGCCTACAAAATTTGAGCCGTTTGTGATTTTAAAATGAAGAAGTCCCCATTTTGATATTGGACCAGATAGCCAGATTTAATCAGGCTTTGGCGGACTTCCGCAAGCGGTTCCGTATTAGGCTCCCAAAATGTTCCCCCCAGAACGATGAAATCAGCTTTCAACGCGACGGCCTGCTGGACTTTGCCCAATATCGGGTTGTAACTAAATTGATAAACGTTCTTGCGATTTATGACGTGCGGAATAACGTGGTTATGAGTCAGAACAGAAAATTCAGGGGGAATTGTCGCCAGTTCTCGACTGAAGACATCTTTCTGATTTGAAAATAGTTCTTGAACCTTCCATAGATAATAATAGTCGCTGGGGGCGGCTTGAAGAAAGAAAACGACGGTAACAATACCCATCAAGCAAACCCGATTTTTTTGCACAAAGGATAACCTTGAACGTAAATATTCAAAACCATAAATGCTTGAAATCAATACGAACGGAGTGAGCCCTGCAACATAATGATAACGTACCGACCTGAACGTTTCTCCGTGCGACAAGAGATTTTGAAAAAGGATCGGAAATGTCAGCATAAACGTCGGGAAATTGAAAAAAGATAAAAAAGAAAATGGGCCGAACATTTTTAAAATGTAATTCAAAGAATCCAGACTCAGAAAGCGGCCCATCACCAACAACGAACCTTCTGAACCGCTGAAGAAGGCCTGATAAAAGTAAGGCTTCCCCGTTATCGCCGGCATCCACCAGTGAATTTCTGCAAGGAAAAGCAAAACGGAAAAGATCATAACTCCCACACCTACCAACCACTGCTTCTTAAAAAGGGCGCAATAAAAACCCAAGACAAACGAAATGCCGAGCATATTTTCCTTGCCCAACGCCATTAATGCCGTTGCCACAAGAAATCCGACGATTCGATTGTGTTCTAAATATAGGAAGGCGCCTAGCAAAAATGGTTCGGCGAGAATTTCTGGATGGAAATCTTCCCACAAAGGCCCTCGGGTGGCCCGAAAAAAGGCGTAGAAGAGGGCAAAAAGCAACGAAACACCCGAGTTTTTAGTTTTCATATGCGCGATTTTAAAAATCAAAAAAATATTAATCGAAGTCGCCAACGCCTGAAACAAAAGAAGCGTGCGCGGATCGGGCCACAAACTGTAAAAGGGTATGGTAAGAATAACAATCGGACTGAAATGGTCTCCTAACAAACAAATTCCATCTTTAAGTGACGAATACATAAAATGTCCTTGAAGGGTGTTCCAAACCGCTTGAGCAAAGATGCCCAAATCGAAGGCGCGTGTGTCAAAAGCGCGATGACGCGCAAATGAAATGATGATGAAAGTCATCCAGAAGCATAACGTCAGAAATATCGCCGGAACTTCAGGACGAGATTTGGCGATTCCTTGAATGAGTTTAACGACTTTGAGCTTCTTAAACGAGGAGCGGGATAAAAAATAGTAAAGAAACAGCGCTGTGGCGTACGCAATTAAAACGAGGCGGGTCACTTGGGTGTAGTGGCTTTTCTTTCCCCATTCGGGGAGCCATCCCCACTGAGTTAGGGGAATTCCGTCGGTGAGTATGTAAAATAAGGTGACGATTCCACCCGCCAAAAATAAAAAATCTAATGTGCGAACAACAACCGTCTTATTCTGAAAGATCAGCATGAACCCATTTGCGGGCTTGATTGTAGGCCTTGCCTATGTGATCCTCAAGCTTAGGGGACAACAATCGCAAAATTTCCTTACCCATGACACGATATTGTTTTCCTACTTTCGCAGATTTAATTAATCCTTTTTTTAACATTCGCGTTACGGTGCTTGCGCTTACCTTAAGTAAGACCTGCGTTTCCTGATGTGTGTAAACTTCATTTGCTTTGATTTCCATAGCTAGAAAGTAGACATCGTCCCTTCATACATAATGTTTTTTTGCGCGTAATTCTTTCTGTTCCAGCGCCTCATATAAGGGTCTTGCACGATCTTAAATGCGACTTTAAATTTTAAAACAAGCAAACGAATGGCTTCGCGTAGACCTTTGAGTTTAAGAACAACCAGAAGATTGTTGATAGATCCCCATTTTGTTTTTTCAGATAGAAATTGACTAAAGGCGTCCCACGGGTGTTTCCGCATAAAATCGTTGAACACTTCGGTCTCTATCTCACGCTTTGTCGTAATCAACTCCTCATCGGAAAATGCGTCGGTACAATTAATTACAAAACCAACCGCGTCTCCCTTTTCCGATAATTGCTCAAAAAAACGGATCTCATCCCCTATTCTATTTTTTGCTACCATTTCGTCATAAAGAGGCGTTCCGGGATAAGGAGTGGCATAAAAGAAGCGATTGACATGATTTCGGTATGAATTAATGGCCTTATAAGTTTCCACTGTTTCACGGACCGTTTCTTTGGTTTCAGGCGGCAAACCCAGAATAAAAGTCCCGCCGGGAACAATTCCGGCTTTTTGCACCATTTTGACAGCTTCCACAATTTGCTTGGGTGTTTGGTTTTTTTTAATCGCTCTTAAAACTGAATCGCTTCCCGATTCAATGCCCAACCCCATAAATTCACAACCGGCTGCCTTCATTATTTTCAAGAATTCAGGGTCGATAATGTTGCATCGTCCGGTTGCGGACCAAGTCACATTCATTTTGTTTTTGATCAGGGCTTCGCAAAATTCAATCGCTCTTTTTTTCCGCACTACAAACAAATCGTCACTTAGATTTATGTGACCGATGCCATACCGCTCTTTCAATTCTCTTATTTCGGCCATCACGTTTTCAACTGATCGCTGCCGCACAGCCTTCTCTGTATAACAAAAAGTGCACATAAAAGGGCAACCGCGAGTTGTATAGATCCACGCTGACCTTTTTGCTTTTAAAAAGGAGTGATGGGAAGGATAGCGGATATAAGTCTTGCTGACATTAAACAAATCCCACGCAGGAAAAGGAAGAGCGTCAAGATCCTGGATGTCGGTTCTTTTGGCAGTCTGAACGACTTGATCCCCTTCTTTATAGACGATACCTGATACATTCGCCAAAGGTTTGTTATTCTCATAGGCATCAATAATATCGAGAATCGTATCTTCGCCCTCTCCAATACAGCCAATATCAACGGTTGCTGCCGAAAGCAGACTCTGAGGTGTGGAACTTACAATTCCACCTCCAGCGACAATCTTGACATCCGGTTTTATCTTTTTGATGTAATTACAGGAAAAAACCACAAAGTTCCAACAGGTAATCATACCGCCCGTTAAAAAATAATCATATTCACGGACATTGAGTTCTTGAACGTAATCATCCATGGAAAGATTTTCCACATCCATGTCTATGACTTCAACTTGATGTCCAGCTCGCTCAAGTATCGCACCGATGTACATCAATCCCAGCGGGAAACCAACCTGTGATAATCGATAAGGAGGGGAAACTACGAGAATACGTTTAGCGCGGGAACTATGTTTTGATTCAATCATGACCGATATAGTAAACTTCTCTTTTTATGTTGTCAATACTATTCATTGTTACTTACTAGTGGTTATTAGCTCAAATATCCTACATCTAATATCGACAGAAAACCCGAGATATAAAGAGGTGTTTTTGACGGAGGTGGTTAAAAGTCTCTGTTTTTAGCTGATAATCGGTTTTTGTTTTTATACACCTGTATTGCGGTCAATGAGTCAGCCCCGCCAAAACGGATCAGTTCACCTTCCCGAATATAACTAAGTGGCAAAAGCATGGCGTCTATTTCGCTCAGGACTCGGTTTGTGATTTCGGGTTTCATATCAATGTAAAGCAGAGCCCATACTTGCTCAAACTGAGCTGGTTCCATGCTATTTATTGCATCGGGCATGTTGTGGTAATAAGCTCCCTTGGCATTAATTCCAATCTCCGATAAATAGTAAGTTGTCTGCGGTCCCACACCCACAATAGCGTCATTTTTTCCGCTTTGTTCTAATGAGTATTTAAGCATTGCACGATAATCTTCTTTGTGTTTCGGATCTGTCGGAATAAGAATAATGTAAATATCGGCAATCATGGCACAGATAAAAAATCCTCCAATGACTGAGTTGCGCAAAAGACTACTTTTCATGGAAAGAATCGCGAAAGCAATTAAAGAGAAAAAAAGTGGAACTGCCCAACAGAGATAACGTGAATCAAGACGAATGGGATAAACGGAAAGCAAAAAGACAACAGGAAAAAGAATGATGCTGATCGATAGGATAAAAAGCGGCTTATCGCTGCGAAATAGATTTCCCAAAGCTTTAAAATAAAGCGTTAAAAATGTCAAGGTCAGTGTAAATGATACCCAAAAAGGAAAAGAACTTTGAGCGAGTCCTATAACACGTTGAACTGGTAACATAGAATAGATGGGACCGCAGATGAAATGCCAAAAAATTCCAAACGATTTTTTGATCATATCAAACACATCACGGTAAGGCGCCAACTTTGAACCTACCAAAACCGACTCATCGTTAAGAGCCTGATAAAAAATCAACAACACGGAAGGAATCGAAATGAGAAAAACAAGACCCTGAACCCACATCCATTCCTTTTCATGATTCCAATTAGTCAGCAAGATAAATAGAAGATAGGTGCTGATACCAAACAAGCAAAACCAGCCGAAATGTTCAGTATAAATAGTAAGAAGTACGAATAGAGCATATGTGATTTTCCAAATTTTCCGTAATGGATTGTTTCGTGCTTTAAAGAAAAAATAAGTGGCAAAAGTGGCAAAACAAGAAAGCGTACTATAACTGCGTATTTCATTAGAAAGATGCAAAAAGTAAGGGCAGATTCCAATGAACGCAGCCGTTAGTATTGCTGTTTTTCGGTTAAATATTTCCTTTGCCATCAAAAAACTTCCCGCAATCATAAGGATATTCATAAAGTGCGACATGCTCCGAAAGGACAATTCCGATACCCCAAACAACTTGGTCCAGAATGAAAGGAGCAAGAGATAACTAGGAGGATGATTAGATAAGAGGACTTCCGTACGCATTATTTCTAAGGCTGTTTTTTGGGCAAGGTTTACCGAGTAGTATTCATCTCCCCATATCGACTTTGTGCTCACCCATAGCGCAAAGTGTATTGCAAAAATCATCAATACGACAACCATCATGAGCAAATAATTTGGCCAAATTCTTTTTGAGTGTGCAAAGTTACTAATATTCATATTCGTTTACTTATATCTCAGTTATGGAACTTTGAAAATATAGAAAGTTTTTCCAACACGGTAAAGCGGCTGTTTCCCATTGAACCACGACTGGAGATTGTTTTGCTGTGTAAGGTAAATGCCGATCCCAAGAGCATAAAAACCGGGTGAAGGAGCTATCCATTCACTTTCCTCTGCTGCTTTCCAGTGGATTTTGTGATAATCATAAATGTCGGGATTGGGGATCTCGTTGGCAATTTTAATAAACGAGATCTTTTTCTTAAGAACAAACTCTGCCAGCGCCTTGTTGTCCTCCCCCCAATTAGAAGGCATCAATTTCGATCCTTGCTCCGCATTTCCAACCGCCTCATTAAAATAAATGAGATAGTCCGGAGCTGTCCGGAGAGTGCGAACTGCAAAGAGCAGAAAAAAAATCGAAAGCCCGGTGATAAGAATTTTCTTTTGAATACCGGTCTGCATTTTTGCAAGCGAAGCACCCACAAACCCTCCCAGAAGAAATAAGAAGGGATAGATAGGGAGAATGTGCCGCAACCCGATATTGATCTTATTTCCCATCGCGGCCCCGAGAAAGAAAACAGCCGGAACAAGTAGGATGGTTTTTACTAAAATGGGTCGACGAGAACTCAAAAGTAGCAAGATGCCAATTCCTGAAAGAAAGAGCACCAAGAGCGGGGTCTTAACGGCCATCACCAAAGGAAAGTATCGCCAATCATTAATGATGAATGACCCCGGAACGTATGAACCATGCCCTATTTCAAAATGAGTCAGCACAGTTCCGAGCGGCCTCATATAATTTTCGAAGCCGACAAAACGGTGAATTTTATAAACAATATCTGTGTATCCCAAAACAATCGTGAGTGTCGCAAAAACCCAAATCGTTAAAAAATATTTCATGAGCCGGATTCTATTATCGGAAGAAGACCATTTCACTACAAATAAGGAAAAGCCGGTAAAAGCAATCGTGCCCGAAAGAGACAGAGCAACGATCGAAATGCCGTATTTCTTCTTCAAATGCCATGAAAACACGACACAAAGGATTGCGCCGCTCAGAATCAAAATTTTAAAAAGAACTCTAAGCCACTGGGGGTAGGTCAAACGAGGTATATCGCGCCCCATGAGATAAAGCTCGAGAAGTAAAAACGGTCCGAAAATTACCATTGCCTGTTTTTCACCTATGGCATTTGCAAGAAGAAAAAGAGCGAATACGGAAACGATCTTTTGAAAACGGGTTGAAGGATCTGGCACAGGGGGCGCGTTGAGTCGCGACAAGTAGTAAATTAGAAATAAACATGAAGCGACCGGTATCAGAATTAAACTACTGATCTTCGACATGAACGCCAAACCGCAGAAGATGCCAACGATCGTGGCCCGGCCGGCTGAAGGTTCGTCAAAAAATCTTTTTAGTGCGTAAATCGAGAAGAAATAAAAGACGGTCATGCCCATATCCGTCATATAGAGACTGCCATTGCCGATAACATCGGGTGTGAAAACATAAAGGCCAAGCGCCAAAAGAGCTCCCCATTCTCCGTAGACCTGGCGACCCAATCGGAAAATTCCAAGACCTAAAATCAAAGTCAGGAAAATAACGGATAAACGCTCCAAAAAGAGGATTAGCTGAGGGTTGTTCCTCATTTTGTAAAGGAAAAGTGCGCCGGTTTTTGAAATATCGACATCATTTGAGCCTGGAAGACGAACATAATTTTGGATCGGAAAATTCGGTTGCAAAAAAAGAAGTGGAAAGGAACTAAGTTGGAGAATGAGAGGAGGATGCTCTCCGAGGAATTCGTAGTTATTGTAACGAACGATCGGGTATCCGCTTCCATTGTAATAAGTTTCATCGATCGTTTGCCCAAGCGTCCAGGCACTATAGATACACTGCAGGGATAAAATTAATAGAAGAATTGCGGCGCCGATTAAAAACATTTTTTGAGTTTTTATTGTGGAACGCAAATTATTCACGTTTTGTAAATTTTAACTTTCTTTGGATATTTTTTCTTGGCCTTGTAAAGTAATTGCTCAAGGAAGCTATCTTTATTGATACCGTCCACAATATCAACTTGTTTCACATCAGAAGTCTTTGAAAGATCAAGCTCTTCAACTGTTATATAGTATTTATATCCTTTTTTTGCATGAAGTTTAAAATCCTCAAGTGAATTTTGACCAAATGGCATTAGATTCCAACCATCGTAGCCTATTCCTAGATTCGCATAGAAGACATAATTTTTAATCGGCGGATTTAAGTGGCTCCCGTCCTTAATTCTTGCGTAAAATTCTCCCACTTCAAGATCGTTATCGACCTTTTCGCCTTTAATATCTTCCAAAACGGTTTTGGCCGTTTCCAATAAATAATTGAATTTTTGGCCAAGTATCAGACGAATGGACAAAGTGCTCTGAATGTTTTCATAAATGTTAGATCCAATAGAAAAGATCCACAAAAGTAACAGTGCTAAACTCCAAAACCTTCCCATTTCTTTGGTGGCACAATACGCTAACCGAACGGTCAAAATGATAATCGGAGCCATTGTACCGCTGAAATACCTGGGATCGGCTTGAAACATTCCAAGAAACGGAAGTTCTGCAATCAGCCAAAGACCACAGATTTGTACCAGCGAATGATTCCAAAAAGACATAACCGCATTTTTTTTGAGAATCCATCTTTTCCATACTAAAAACACTGATGAAATGACTGTGGTCCAAAGTATGAAAAAACCAATGGTTCTCGCCACCGACACGGGCCATACATGTTCTAAAGAGAAAAATGCGGATACCGTCTCATTATCGTATCCGCAATCATAATTTCTGAAAAACAATCTGCCAATCGTTTCAAAATTAAAATTGAGACTCGGAACAGCAGCTGCGTTTAGATTCGTAATCGGAACAATTTGAAATGCCACGATCAGCATCGTGATATTTAACAAAATAAATTTAAGAGGGGCAACTTTCCACGATCGGAAACAGAACAAAGAATAAAGAAAAACGACTAACGGAAGCACAAGCATTGATTCTTTGGCTTTTATGCCCATCCACCCTGTTATGAATAATGTTAAAAGTAAGCACGCGTATTGTTTTCTAGGACCTAGTTCTAAAATATTTTTTTGGACGGCAGAAACAATCAATACTCCAAGAAAGAGAAAAAAATAACACATTGTTCCCCCATCAGCGATCCAAAGAACATGAATGTAATGCGCGGGAACAAAAAGAAAAACAATCATTCCTGAAACCGCAAAAAGTAAAGGAACGACTTGAACTAACAGAAGGAAGACAACCGAAACACATCCTGCGAAAAATAGCCCTTTGGCTAAAAAATACATGGCAAAGGAATTTAATCCAAAAACCTGCTGAGAAAATTTAAGCACAATGGGGTTTAAAATTCTCTTTGTATGAATTGCGTCTAACGCATCAGTTTGGCCGGCCCAATCAAGGCTAAGCGACCAAGGTTTAAAAAAAGAGGACGCATAAGTGTTCCAATTTACTTGACGAGCCATAAGTACCCTATACCAGTCATCAATGTCACTCGCTGGCAGTCCTTGAAAAAGAAGAACGCACCACGCCAACACGAAGCAGAAGACTAACCCTGTTACTACGAAGGTGCGGTTAAGAGACTTCTGGACAATCGGAGGATGCTCGGGGAACATGAGGCTCAGGATTTATTCAGCGCCAAGGTGGCAGCATGGGCATTCTTTTTGTCAGAGGGCTTGGGCGTTGTGAACAACGAAATGCCATACGCAGCAAGGAGACAAAAGATCGGTTCGATGGGAAATCGGTATTTACGATGTCCCAAAGTCAAACAGATGATTCCAAGATAATAGATTAAGGTGACCAGTAAATAAGCCATTCCCGGTTTGCGCAGAATTTCCGCTTTGGGGAAAAAGAAGACAATGATTCCAAAAAGGGATAATAAGAGAATGACACCATAAAAGTCGTTGTCCAGCCTATCGATTCTACTGATCAACTTTTCCGGAGGCCGCGTACGGCCGGCATGGATTGTGTTGAAATTATCCTTCACGATCCATCCTTCCCTGGAAAGGCCAAGCAGGTAGACACCTCGGCCGAGAGCTTTTTGAATAAAGATCGAAGGATTTTTTTTGATCCAGCGCCACGCCGCAGCCTTTCCGGCGCGGTTTACTTCAACCTCTGTTTTTGCCTGCAAAAAGGCGATATCCCCACCTTGTTCCAAGGTTGGGTAGACTGGATAACGGACGTCACTTATGGGATTGTTTGAATAATAGAATGCTCCTCCAATGTAAGTCGAGTAAAGGATGGGTTCCCCCATTTTGTAATAATTGCGAATAGCCCAAGGTAAAGCGACTAAAAGGATAATCGTTTGTATAACGAAAAGTCTTAAAAAAGCCTGGCCATAATTTTTCTTGAAAACAAACCAAATAAAAAAAGCGACAAGCCCCATCGCAAATGAATAAGTTCTGAAGTGGGCTCCAACAGCAAAAAGAACCGCGGCCCAAAGGACCTTGGACCAATTGGGTTTCTGGTAGTCCAATATTAATAGTAGAATACCTGCCAGCCACATGGGAATAAAAACATGTTCTTCTAAGACAACTCGGCTCGCAAAAATGGAAGTAGGGTAGATAGAAACTAAAAAGGATGCCAAGAGCCCAACAAACTGATTTGCTACTAAGGTTCCGATCTTGTAGACGAGCCACAAAGTGGGAAGAATGAGAAAAACGTTCATGATCGCGACAAGGTCAAGATTCTCGCCAAATAATTTGAAAATTCCGGCTAGTAACAACGCATACCCTATGGGTCGGTTTGCGCTTGGAACTCCTTCGGCGGTGATATAACCTTTCCCGCTAGCTAGATCACGTGCGTGATCGATCATGAAAGTATCCTCAGTACCTGCCGCGGGCGGACTATACGGCGACCATATCACCCATGCAAGACGAAGTACGAAACCAAGGAAAAGAATTAAGATAAGCCATTTTCGAGGTGAAATTTTTAGAAAATATTTCTTGTATTTTTCAATGATTCCGAATCGACGAAAGAAAAAAAAACCTAAAAGAATCCCCACTGCTATTGTGCGTACCGTTTCCCCTTTAGTCAAAAAATATTCATAAAAGGCGTTCCAAAGAATCATTTCCTGCCCCATTCCGGTAATCGAAACGTTGCCCTGAAACTCTCGGAATTCATGGCATCTTATACTTTATTGCCAGAACCGTCGTTCCAAAATTTAAGCGGAGATGAGAGAGTACAAAAAATAGGTCGTCGATGAATTTAGGTAACAATTTATGTTTCAAGTTAAAAACTTTCCGTAGATAGATAACCGGAACAAGGAACCAAAAAAGATAACTGGTTTTGTAGTCAGGAAAGTCATTGGCGTGATATCTTCTTCGATGACCCACGAGACGGTCATAATTACCATATAAACTCCGGTAAGCAGGAACTGTAATGATTACTTTTTTTCTTGCTATTCTCATGAGCTCAGCCAGAGCTTTTCGATGGTGACGTCCAATGTGTTCCAGCACATCAGAGCAAATGACAGTATCAAAGCTATTATCGGGGTAAGGCAATTCAGGCAGGCCTTCATCTATGTTTAACGCATTTTCAATGAGGTGGCTCCCGCATCCCACATTGATGCAGGTTCCCTCAATCATAGATTCAAGCAGTTTGCGTTTATAACGAAAGTAAAAATTGATCTGATGATCAAGCCATTCTTCGTTTAATTTATCCATTTTTGCACATGAAATGTTGTCTTTCTTGGTTCGTTGAATCACATGAAACGTGCATTATAATACCTAAAAAAATACAGGCAACAAGCGTTTACTTATTTTCGATGATTTTTGATTCCTCATGGCTCGACTTAAATAAACATCCTAACACCAAGATAACTCCAAGAAGTGGTAAGAATATGCTATACGATAGGTAGGTTGGTTGAAATTTAAATTCAATCGTGTGCTGCCCGCTTGGAATCGCAATCTTTCGAAATGTTCCCTGAAACTTCGTAATTGGAGTTGGAATACCATCCACAAATGCGTTCCAACCTGGATAATATTGATCCGTCAAGACAAGTTCATCGGGACTATCCGCTCGAACCTTCAGGCGGATCCGGTGCGGTGAATATTGCTCGACGGTAACAGAACCGTTCGTTTGTGGCGAAAGAAAAAAGGCGCGTTCTTTGGAGAACTTATTTCTAAAAATATTGCAGCGGGCAGTCTGATAGACATGTTCGTAGCGGTCCGGAGGAAAAGCGTCTGCTCCTTTGGATAAAGGAGCGATCAAATATTTAATATTCGCTAAATCAAGAAGTGAGGCATCGCGAATAGTCTCGATTTCTCCGACAAGCCGTCCCCGCGTTCCCCCTTCCACCGTCATCCGCCGCATGTAGTCGTTGAAGTCTTTGATGATCACGGACCGGAGACATTCCGGCGATGAGAGACCATAAATAAGCTGGCTTTCGGGGCGTAGGATGACATTGCGCATGTCATTGGCTCTGGCATCAGCCGCTTCCGGGGAACCGTCCTGCAAAGCCATCACCCGGAAAATAGTTTTATCTTTTTTGATGAAATCCGCTTCTTCCCTCAATGGCGCGAGATCTTGCGGTGCATGAAAACTCATCGGATGGAAGATTTTTGCATCAAGCATGAGCAAACCAAAACAGGCAATGAAAAAAGAAGCCTTCCCAATTTTTTCGGTCAGGCGGCCATACAAGATTGCCATCGAACTCAAAATCAAGAAAACGGGTATATAAAAATAGACATTGCGAGGAGAGGACCAAAGTTCCAAAAAATGGATCGCTTGCGCAATCCTTTGGGCATAAAACTCAGGTGCCTGATGAAACTGTTTCGAAGAAAATAAAGGAATCAACCATCGACTCAAAAACGCCCGGACAGGATCGCTTTTAAAATGAAAGGCTGTGTAAATGAGTAGCCGAAATAACGAAACTAGAATAACAAATACCGCGAAGCCGATGAAAAGCTTTTTGATACGACCCAAATTAAACTCGGAAGATATTTTTGTGTTCGAGAGATATCCTAGGGAAATCGCTGCTAAAATTGAGACAAAGAGCAGTAGTACGGTGATGTAGACAGCTCCAAAAAGCGACGCAGTGCTTGCCAGGCCCAACACAGGGATACGTTTCATGATGGGATAGAAAAGCGGGTTTAAAATCGGGGCAGCCAAGATAAAAAAGATCAAGATCCACAAAAGCGTTTTTTCAAAAGGTTTAAGATTTCTCTTGAAAAAAAGACAGGAGACGGCAAAAAAAGAGAAAATACCGTAATAAGAAAACGCGCTGAAGCGAACGTTGACAAAATTTGAAAGATAATTTTGCAAGGCAGCGATCATTCGTCCTGGGATCACATTCACGACCAGATCTTGGGAGTTAAGAAGAAAGTGGGGCCAAAAAAGGTGGAGATATTCCCATGGAAAAACCGAAAAAACTTCCCCATTGGCGACATTCGCACGATCGGATAAGTCGAGAGCTTCTTTAACCCGCAGGATTTGCGGTGAAAAAAACAGGAGTACCATCACAAAAGGAAATAACGTGGTAAGCCACAAACGAAAATTAAAATTCCGGTGCAAGCCAAAGTGAACCGCGATATAGCTGAAGAGGAAAAGGGCTGCGCAAAGGACAGGTTGCGGAAGAGCGCTTAAGCAAAAAACAAAAAAGGATCCTGCAAATACTAACCCGGCTGAATAAGTCCGTAAATTGACGAAACGATCGGCCAGAAGAAACGATAGAACGAACAAAAAATAGGAAGCAAAAGCAATGTCAACGTTTAATTGCGCAACGGCACCGATGAGACCCCCCAAGAATGCCGGAAAAAGTGTTTTCAGTCTGCGCAAAAGATAAAGTGAAAGAAACCAGCCGGAAAGGACAAAATTAAGAACTTTAACTAAATTCCAGACAATTTCTGGTGGCAACAGAAAAAGAAGCAATTGATGTAACGCCAGAGGGTTAATGGCAGTCCACTCGGGAGTTCCAAAACCCACATCCGGATTCCAAAGAGGAAAAACCCCTTGAGATATCCATCTTTTGAAAAAAATGGCGCCTGACCATTCGTTCCAACCATCGCTAATGGTGATCGATATCTTTGAAAAGATCGGAACATAAAAAAAAACGGCGGTCAGAAAAAACATGCCGAGTAACAGCGCTGCCTGTTTCACAAAAAAATTTTTAGTCATCGTGAAATCGCGATACTCTACCATCCGTTGTATCAAAGCCACCCCATGCTCTCAAACCCAAAATTTTTACGCATACGTCACAGAAGTGGTTGATCCGCAAGAAAAGCTTCATAAGTCTTTTTTAAGGCGTCCGGAAATGAAACCTTGGGGCGCCAGCCCAGCTTGAAGAGCGTCCCAGCATCGAGAATTTTGGAGGGTGCCCCATCCGGTTTGGAAAGGTCAAATATTAGACGGCCTGAAAATCCAACGACCTCCCGGATAAGTTGTGCCAAATCCGCGATTGACACAGGATTCGAAGCGCTCAAATTGATCGGTTCCTGGTCGTCCCAATTCTCCATCACACACAGACAAGCATCCGCCAAATCTTCACTGTAAATAAAATCACGGACAGGCTTCCCGCTGCCCCAGACACTCATTTCTTTCTGTCTCTCAATTTTCGCGCGATGCATTTTATAAATGAGCGCGGGAATAACATGGGAATTTTTAGGATCAAATTCGGTCTCAGGGCCAAAGGCATCGGCGACAATCGCCGTGATAAAAGACACACCGTACTGGCGGCGGTATGCTTCACAAAGTTTGAGCGCGGCCAATTTTGCGGTCGCATACGCCTCACTCGTTGGCTCAAGCGGCCCGCTCCTAATATCTTGAGCGCGCATGGGCTGGAGGCAATCCCTGGGATAGATGCACGAACTGGCCAAATATAAAAGTTTCTTGACGTTGACACGTCGCGCCGCCTCGAAAATATGTGCGGCCGCAAGCAAATTATTGCGCATCAACTCGGCCGGGTAATTCTGATTGGCATCGATCCCGCCCGACTTTCCCGCAACCGCCCATACGTAATCAGGACGTATTTTCTCAAATATGTTATAAGCGGCTTCAGCATTTGCAAAGTCCGGCTCCACATCGGATTGAAGCACACACCATCCGACTTTACGCAAATAAGATTGGAGGGCCCGCCCAGCCAAAGTCGAAACTCCCGCCACAAAAACTCGAGAATTACGATTCATAACCCTAATGCTCATTCAGAATGGACCTCAAAAAAATTGATAACGGCTTCTCACGGCGTAAGACTTCAAGCGAAGCATAGTTTAAATATAATATATGCCCGTATTTTGTGGGTTGAGGAGCTATTTCGACAAACAAAAAATGAGTTTAACATAGAAAAATAGAAAACCAAACAAAAAATCAGGCCTTAACGATGCGGTCAACAATCATCTTTGCAAAAGGAAAACTGCAGGTAAAGGCCGGAGAAACAGCATTCAGAATATGAGTACTTAATTCATCTCCTTCCACAACAAAATCCATGACAAGCTTGAGCGTCCTGGTGTTGACGAGCTGCGCCCGTATTCCAGGACGGGTCCATTCTTGAAAGCCTTTTACGTCGATCGACTTGACTAGTCGCGCCGCAAGATTCGCAAAATAGCTGCGGTTGTATTTTTGAATTTCCTCAAACGCCAGATCTCGGAAACCGAAAGAGTTCAACAGAAATAGCTGAGCCTCACGCGCCACTATTTCGACCATTTCCCTTGCATCAAAGCGTTCCAGCCCGCTGTAATTTTCCCGCCAAAAAGCCGGAATCGCCGTTGGCCCGATCTTAATCGCGCCATCCACCGTAATCGTGTAGTGAACACCGAGGAATGGATTTTTGAGATTAGGTACGGGATAAATATTCGTCCGGACAGGCTTATCCTCACGAGAATACTTTAGATAGATTCCCTTGAACGGAATGATCGTATAATCTTGCGAATAGCCAAAATCCCTGGCGATCCGATCCGCGTAAAGACCTGCTGTGTTAATGAGGCGCTTCGATTCGATCACCCGTTTAGAGGTTTGGATTTTGTTGCCGGAAATTCGTTTTAAGTAAGACTCAACAAAATAGATCCGAACGCCTTTTTTGATCAGCTCATTCTTCAGGCACTGGTTCACTTCAATAGGATCCACAGTCGCAGTGGTGGGCGAATAGAGGGCGTATTGATGGGTTCGGGCGTTTGGATCTATTTCAGCCAGTTCGTTTTCGTCGATCATTCGGACATCGACCCCATTCGTCTTCCCCCGTTTTTGAAGTTCAAAAAGAGCGGGGAGTTCTTCCGGGGTTTGCGTGACAACTACCTTTTGGCATTCATTAATTCGGAGCCCGTTTTGTTGGCAATATTTGCGCATGGCGGCATTACCGTCTCGAGTCAATTTCGCCTTGAGGGAATCCGCTGTGTAATAAAATCCGGCGTGAAGGACACCGCTGTTACGGCCGCTGCTGTGGAGAGCTACGTCAGGTTCTTTTTCGATTAAAGTAATTTGTGTCGCAGGATAACGCTGATTAAGTTTGCGGGCAACCGTCAATCCAATAATACCGGCACCAATCACAAGATAATCGCATTCTTCAAACATTCCCGTAGACCGTATTACGAATCATGGTAAATCCTTTGATCAGTTCCTGAATTCCGAAATCAAGAGAGTTGGTTGTCTTAAAACCAGCCGATTCCAGTTTCGCGTTGGAAACAATGTAATTGCGCTGATCCGGGTCTTTTCCGATCGGGGCATCCAGAAAAACAAAATCAGGAACATATTTCTGAATGCGTTCGCAAAGCTCTTTCTTAGATAGATTTGCTTCCGAAAGACCAACATTGTAGATCTGTCCTTTCATGCGGCTGAAATTCTGAATGCCAAACCGGAAGACGCCGCTAACATCGCGAACATGGATATAGTTGCGCCTGAACGAACTTTCAAAA
>Ga0155842_129_pt3 | contig 17713 bp, 15 predicted proteins | sample RifCSPlowO2_01_FD_107496 | JGI IMG/M metagenome (GOLD analysis project Ga0155842, IMG submission 107496) | Omnitrophica bacterium RIFCSPLOWO2_01_FULL_45_10b | reverse complement strand
AGATTTTTCGAGGGCCTGAATTGCTTCTTCGCTTTGATTCATCAAGGCGAGACTGCAAGCCAAATTATAATGAACGGTTGGGTCATTTTTGCGAAGACGAGAAAGACGCTTGTCGATTTGAAGGCCTTTTTCATAAAGTTTCATCTTTGTATAAAGCTCGGCGAGGGGGATTAAAGCATCCACATAATCCGGATTGTCTTTAACGAGCCGTTCAAAAAATGCAATCTCGAAATCCTGAGTTCGCCGAATCACAATTGTTAAGCTTCTTGACGGCTCAAGGCCCGAAGGCGGCGAACGCGTTCTTTGACAGGAGGATGGGTGGAAAACAAGCTCATCAAGGCTTCGCCTGAAAAGTGATTCACAATATAAAGGTGAGCAAAAGCAGGCTGCATATGATTAAGCAAGTCCCCTCGTTTGATCTTATTGATCAAAGCAGGGTCTGAAATTTTCTCAAGCGCCGAAGCCAATGCTTCCGGATCTTCTGAAATATGCGCTCCGGATTCATCCGCCATAAATTCACGCGTCCTTGAAATTGCTGTTTGAATTAAAGTTGCCACAAGCGGCGCTAATACAATTGTGAAAATCATCACCAGTGGATGAATTCCGCCTCGGCCTTGTCCTTCATTACGGCGCGTCCCCATAAACCCCACCCATCGAAGCATATGCGAAAGATACATAATGGCAGAGGCAACTGCCGCGACGATGGTGGAAATCAAAATATCACGGTTTTGAACGTGCGATATTTCGTGAGCCAAAACACCGCGAAGTTCCCTTTGATCTAAAATTTTAAGGATCCCTTCCGTAACGGCAACAACCGCATGATTGGGATTTCTCCCTGTCGCAAACGCATTGGGCGTCCAATCCGGAATGAGATATACTTTTGGCATTGGAAGACGGGCGCGCTCGGCAATTTCTTGAACCATCGCATAAACACCGGATGAATGCCCCGCTTCAATTGGCTGGGCGCGGTGCATGGCCAGAACAATTTTATCCGAAAACCAATAAGCGGCCACGTTCATGACAACCGACATGATTAAAGCATAAGCAATGCCGGTTTCGCCGCCGAGTGAATAACCGATCATGAGAAAAAAAGCACTTAATACGGCGAGGAGTAAAACAGTTTTGATTTGATTCTTCATTGAACTATTCAGGCTGGCCCCACAAAAAACCTTGGCCGTATTCGACGCCAAGGGACTGCAATACTTTTAAATCTTCTTCTCGTTCAATCCCTTCAGCAATCACTTGAGCGCCTAAGGTATGAATCACTTCTAACAAACGCTCTAAAACCCGCAAATGGCTCCTATCGTCTGCAATACCAATCACCAATCGCTTATCAATTTTTACAAAGTGTGGCTCTAAAATGACAAGGCTTTCCAAAGAACTTTTTCCGAAACCAACATCATCAATCGCAATGGTCAACCCCGCCTGTTTCAACTTATCACTATTTTGTAGAAGTGCTGAAGAATCACCTGGAATCAATTCTTCACCGATCTCAACACAAAAATCTGAAAGCTGAGCGCCTTTGGGAAAGGCGCTAAGCAATTGATCGGGTGAAACTGACAGAAGTGTGGCGGGATAAAGATTGATATGTTTTTTAATACCTTGGGGCAACTTATTTGCCTGTGCAACACAATTGCGGAAACAAAGCTGATCAACAAAGCCTAATGAATTGAATTCGAGGCACGTTTTGAAAAAATCCTCAGGTGTTTCAAATGGCTCAACGGAAGATCGGCTTAAAAATTCGTAACCAGAAACCGTTAAATCCTTGAGTCGAAAGATGGGCTGCTTGACTACCCGATACGACTTACCGTCTTTCATGGTTTCAAGCACTTGTTCGAGCAATCGCCCCTGCCCAACACCGGATTTAGCGCCTGCGCCATCGGAACTAATCCGATTTTTTCCTTTTCGTTTGCTTTGGGCAAGAGCCTCATGCATTTTGCTCAACAAAGCTTCCACGGTGTTATTCTCTTGAAAAACTTCAGCCAGGCCAAGACTGGCCGTCACTTGAATTTTATCAGCTCCAACATCAATCGAAGTCTCCGCTATCGCAAGGCGGATTCTTTCAGCCAACTTTAATCCAGCTAACATGCTGGTCTGAGGAAGCAGAATAACGAATTCGTCACCGCCAATACGCGCGACGTAATCCGTTGTGCGCAATGTTTTGAGAAATGCGTGGGCTACCTCTTTCAAAACTCTGTCTCCAACGGCATGGCCAAAGGCATCATTAACGCGTTTAAAATCATCCAAGTCCAAAAGAACTGCCAATAGGGGAAATTTACTTTTGCGAACCCATTCGATCTCGCGGGAAAGCGTCTTTTGCAAACCTCGCCGGTTCAAAAACTCAGTCAGAGGGTCCAGCAGTGCCAAACGTTCCAATTGGCCCATCAGCGCTTCGTTTTCCCGTTTTAGGCGTTGGCGCTCAATCGCATGAAGGATGACTCTGGTAAGAAGCTGGCGGGTTACTTGATCTTTAATCACATAATCTTGAATTCCCTTGCGAACCATCTCCAACTCAAAGGAATAATCGTTATAACCAGTCAAAATAACGAGGGGAATACTGGGAGCTTTGGAATAAAGGACTTCAAGTGTTTTAGATTTATCTTCGCTGTCAGGAAGGCTCAAATCAGCTAAAATAACGTCAATATTGCCTTGGGAAAGGCGCTCACAAGCAGCGGCCAGTGTATCGACCGTTTCCAGGAGAAAATCATGATCTGCATCTTCGGCAAGCCGGCATTTGACAAGCTTGGCATCCAAATCGTCATCTTCAACAAGCAATACCTTTACGGGTCCATTTTCGAGCATAAAGTCCTCGCTTGTTCTCTGGTTAAAGTATATCGCTCCTCAAAGAGTTAAACAACCCAAAAAAACTACACTCTGAGAAGAAAATTTAGTTTCCACTTACTTTAGCCCTTAAAAAAGTCGTGAAACAGTTTTTCCACGGCTATGCATGATTTTTTGGAAGCGTGAAAAAAAAGGCGCTCCCTTTTCCCTCTTTTGACTCAACCCAAATTTTCCCTCCATACACTTCAACAATTTTCTTGGCAAGTGCCAGTCCAATACCGCTGCTTTGGGATTTGGTTTTTGGCTGTAGCGTTTGAAACATTTGAAAAATTTTTCTGAAATATTTTTCTTTGATGCCGGGCCCATTATCCGAAACGCTAAATTTCCAAAAATCGCCGTCCGGAACACAAGCCACCTTCACTTCGCCTTTTTCCTTGTCCATATATTTTACCGCATTGCCCAATAAATTTTGAAATACCTGCTGGACACGAATCTTTGTGCAACGAATGCTGGGTAACTTACCCTCAATATGGATCCTGATATTATTAGGAGGGGCAATAATATCCACCGTTTTTTTAACGATATTATTCAGATCGGTGAGTTCCAACTTTTCTTTCAAATATCCTACCTGCGAATATTCCAAAATACCGTCGATCAGAGCACTCATCAATCTCGCTCTTTGATCAAGCAACCGAAGAAACTCTTTGCCTTTGTCATCGAATTGATCACGGTATTCAATGGATAGATACTCGGCCAAAGTGTTTATCCCCCGAAGAGGCGCTTTCAAATCGTGAGAAACAATACGGGCAAAATCGTCCAATTCCTGATTAATATTTTCCAATTCTTGAAGCAATTCATTTTGCCTTGACTCAAGCTGTTTATGCTCTGTGATGTCGCGAGTGATTGTGGAAACGCCCAAGATACGGTTCGAATCATGCTTAAAGATAGGAGAAATTGTCAGTGATACGTTAATCTTCTTACCATCTTTTCGTACCCGGATGGTTTCATAAGATTTAATATGCTCGCCCTGTCCAAGACTCTCGAAAATTTTCGAAATTTCATCAAGCCGGTCCGGCGGAACAATAATAGAAATAGATTTTCCAATAACTTCTTCAGCTGCATATCCATAAAGTCGCTCCGCGCTGTGATTCCAGCTCGTAATAATATTGTTTAGCGTCTTACCAATAATCGCATCCTCTGAAGATTCGACAATCGCAGCAAGCCGAGCCAATCCTTCGCGAGCTTGCCGTCTCTCTTCAAGAACAGCTCCTAAAGCCAAACCCATGATACTCATTGTCCCAACAAACGTTTGAAGCGCTAAAAGGGATTCATTTAAAGTCCGGCTTACAAAGGGGCCGGTTCCATGAATGGTTCCCCATACTGCGATGCCGGATACCAAAAACGTTGTTGTAACCACTCCGATTTGCCCGAAGCGCAAAGCGGCCCATGCAATAAAAGGAAAAAATAGATACGCACGCGGAGATGTAAAAAAATTTCCAAAGTTGATTTGAACGACAACAAAAAGCAAGGCAAGAGAAAGCAATATCTGAAAGAAACTTTTAGACTCCCACTGAAATGAAATTTTTCGAGTCCAAATCAAAAAAAAGGAAGTTACGACCAATACTCCTGTAACGTCTCCGAGCCACCAGGTAAGCCAAACAGTTTTATAGAGGGCCCAAGAAGTAATGCCAATTAAACATGATGCCGTTGGCCCTATCGTGGCACTCACCGCACACATAAGTGGTACTACCAAAACATACTTGGTAAGATCTCTAAGCCGATCTAGAGGATTTCGAAATTTAACCAAGCGGCGTAGAAACAGCGCGCCAATGAGGGCTTCCAAAGTGTTTCCAATGGCAATAAAGAAGGAAACGGCAAATATGCGGCCGAAGCCAAAAGGTTGATTTCCTGAAAACGTTACGACATTAGCAAGAAAAGCGCCGATGGCAATGCCTGGCCACACGCGATAACCCAAAATTAAGATAGCCGCAAACGCAATTCCGGAAGGTGGCCATACAGGCGAGGCGTTTGTATTTTCAAAGGCAAGCAATAATCCCAGCCGGGCCGCAACATAATAAATAAGAGCAAGACCGGCCACGGTAAGAGCATGATGAACACTAAAGCGCTTCCCCTCTTGCGCATTCGAGCTCATAGAAACCTCCAAATCGGTTTCAGCTTTTACTCGTGAGGCAATTGGACGATTTCAAACCAATATTCATCAAAAACGCTCAAGGCTTCAATCAGTTCCTTGAAACCAAGAGGTTTTGTTACAAAAGAATTTGCTCCAAGACTGTAACTGGCAGATATGTCTTTCTTATCCCTTGAAATGGTAAGCATGATGACGGGAATTTGACGCAAAGTAGGGTTTGATTTAATCTCAGCTAAAGCTTCAAGGCCATTTTTCTTCGGCATATTTAAATCCAAAAAGATGAGTCCGGGCCTGGGTGAATCCGCTGCATTTTGATACTTTCCCCGGCGGAGGAGGTAATCCATGAGTTCTTCACCGTCTTCAACCCGGTGAAATTTATTGATCACACGCAATTTCTGCAGGGCTTCTTTAGTTAAAAGGTAATAATCCTCATCATCCTCAGCCATTAGAATGAGCACTGGTTTTCTTTCTGATGCCATTGTTTAACCCTCCGCCTAAATTATACCTGATGTTCTGGCAAAGTGATAATAAACGTGGAACCTTGTCCCAGAACGCTCTTGGCAGTAATTTTTCCCTTATGCCGCAACATGATCTTTTGACAAATGGCCAATCCCATCCCGCTTCCTTCGTATTCCCCTGATCCGTGAAGCCGCTGAAAAGGTTTGAAGATCCGATCCAGATATTTCTCGTCAAAACCAATACCGTTGTCTTGAATGGTAATTTCCGCTACCCCTTCCTTGACGTTTCGGCTATCAATCATAATATGCGGTGGCTCATCTTTCCGATGGAACTTAAGCGCATTGGCAATTAAATTCTGAAAAAGGGCTCGCATTTGCATGCGATCAGCCCGAATCGTAGGAAGTTTTCGCACCTCTACTTGTCCTTTTGTTTCCTGGACGCGAAGCTCCAAATCGTGAAGGACCTCCCGAACCACGCTTTCCAAATCAACTTCTTCAAAAGGGCTTCCCTCTTGAGCAATCTTCGAAAGCTCGCGAAGCTCTTCCATCATCTGGCTCATCCTTTTGGCGGTATTTTGCACCAGATCTAAATAACGACGGCCTTTTGGATCAAGCGCAGTGACGCTTTCAGTCTTCAACAGATCTGAAAAAGTAAGAATTTTATGCAGGGGTTCCTGTATGTCATGCGTGGCGGCAAACGCAAAAAGTTCCAATTGCTCCAGCTCCGCTTTCGAACGCACGAGCTCTGTAGCGGCCTGCCTCAATGCCGCCTCGGCTTGTTCGCGTTCGGTAATATCATGAACAAAAGCGTTAAAACTATAAATTTCACCCGTTTGAACCGGCCAAATGGTTAACTCAATATGGAATTCATGGCCATCCTTATGCAATGCGGAAATCTCAATTCGCCTGTTCAATACCGGGCCTTTACCCGTCGCCAAAAAATGGTGAAGGCCGCGCTTGTGTGCCTCCCGATATTGCAGAGGAATGATCGTCTCCGCTAATAAATGTCCAATAATTTCCTCGCGACGCCAACCAAAAGTGGTTTCAGCCTGGTGATTCCAGTTGGTAATAATTCCATTTGCATCGATCGAAATGAAAGCATCATAGGCGGTTTCAATAATGGAGCGCGCGTGCTTTTCGCTTGCCTTCAGTGCTTCTTCTGCTACTTTGCGTTGTTTATGGTAGCGGCGTATCGTTTCGAACCATAGATAACCAAAACCAAGGATCACAGCGAATGATAAAAGAGAAAATAATAAAATAATCCGATTGACCGTATTCAAAAGACCAAAAACATTAGAGATTGGCTGGGACGCAACAATGACCCATCCCGACCGAGGAATTTGATGATAACTGATGAAACTTTCTTCACCTGTAATGGGATCTTTTTCTTTGATGAAACCCTTTTGAGACGAAAACATTTTCTTGGAGAGGGGATAAGATCTTAGTTCAACCGAAAACTCACTGGGCGAACGGGGCTTTGTTGCTACAAAACCATGTTGGTCGACCAATACAAAAGAGCCGGCAAAAGAAGGCCGCAATTGAGCAAGCGCTTTTGACAAAATCTCAATTGGATTCTGGCCTACCAGATAACCAATTATTTCTTTTTGGTCGTTCCGGATAGGCGTTGCTATCGAAACAATATAAATCTGAGGTTTGGCAAACCGCTGATGAATTTCTGAAATATAAGTCCGATTCGTTTTAGAAACGCCCTGGTACCAATCACTACTCGAAAGATCTTGCCCAACTGCTCCTGCAACAAATGGATAATCATAAAGCTCAATCCCCTTTATATCGGTAACAATGGCTCGATTAAAATCACTGCTGAGTGATAAAAGTTCTTTGAGGCGGGCGCGCACTCGAACGCTGTCTTTTCTTTCGATTGCACCTACCAAAAGTGAGCGGAGGGCCAAGTTTTCCACAGAACTGGCTAAATTTTCAACATACTCTTGAACGGCTTTGGCGGCAAGTTGGGCTGCCACAGCATTTTGACGGATGGCTTGATCCTGAAGGGCAACGCGAATTTGAACGACCAATGCAAAAATAAGTACCATCATTGGCAGCGTCACTGTAAGAAAGAGCGTTCCAAACAGCCGCCAACTTGAACCTAAAAACCAAGGTGCTTCGGTATTTGCGGCCTTTACTTGCATTCAAGGCCTTTTGTTTTACTGTGTTTTTCTCTCATGATTTCCTGATTTTTGTCTCTGTAAACATTGTGTTTAATAAAGGGTTTATTCTATGTTTTCATCCGGCGGAGCTCAAGAAAAATGTTACACGATGAGCCTCAACCGGAGTTTCTATTGTTGAAAGTGCCTTCCGGCACTATAATACAAATTTGACCAAAAAGCACTCAGATATGACCAGCGTTACAGATCTTACCAAACTTGGGCGCAAATATTTCGTAAATGGCGAACCTCTCGCCCTGATTTACTTCGTTACTAAAAGCTGTAACTGCTCCTGTGCCCATTGCTTTTATTGGGAAAGCCTCAACAAGCCAAGGCCCAAGGAATTAACCCTCGAAGAGCTCGACAAAATCACAACTCACCTAGGAAAGCTTTTGTACCTTCGCCTTTCGGGAGGCGAACCTTTTGTTCGGAAGGACTTATTTGAAATCGTAAGCCTATTTGCTAAAAAATGCCGGCCTTCTTATATCGGAATTCCGACCAATGGTTATTTCACCGAAAGAACTATCTCCTTCGCTGAAAAAGTAAGCTCCCTGAAAACAAGGGTGGAAATTGGAATCTCAATCGATGATTTAGGTGAAGGCCATGACAAAATACGCGGTTTTAAAAATCTCTTTGATACCGCTATCCATACGTTTCATGAATTAAAAAAACTGAAAGCGCCAAATCTCAAAATTGGTTTTATCGCTACGGCAATGAAAAGCAATCAATCCAGGCTGTTTGAACTTTTCAATTATCTCAAAAATTTAGAACCCGACTCGATTGCCTGCAATATGATTCGCGACGATACCTTAGTCAAAGAGGAAAAAGAAATCGATCGCGAAATCAGCCGCCGGTTTTCCGACATGTGCGATGATTATAATCATCGAAACTTAAGAAAGCGCCCCGACTTTTTTGAAAAAATGCGGCAGGCGAAAACGCTCGAAGCGCACCATATCCGGGAAAAAGTTATGGAAACAAATGAATTCCAAATTCCCTGTGTGGCGGGCAATAAAATCGCCGTCATGTACGCGGAAGGCGAAATTCATCCGTGCGAAACCTTAGGCTATGAAATTGGGAATATTCGCGATTACGAGTACGACATAAACAAAATCCTTCAAAGCGAGCGCGCAAAATCGATCCGCGAGAAAATCGTTAAGGAACATTGCTTTTGCGCCCATGAATGTTTTACGTCTGCAAGCATTACGTTCAGCAAAAAGCAACTGGTCAAAGTGGCGGCCAAAGCCCTGCTTGCCCCTGCCGGAAATCGGTGAATCAACCGCAAGTCTCATCACCTAAGATGAGCGTTGTGATCCCTGCGTTCAATGCTTCGGCGCACATTGAAGAGTGCTTGGATCATGTGTTCGCGTCGAAATTTAAAGAATTTCAAGTCATCCTAGTGGACGACCATTCAACGGACGACACCGTAGCAAAAGCAGCTCGCTACCCTTGCCTAATCTTGAAAAATGAAATTAACTACGGCGCTGCCCATTCACGCAATCTAGGAATAGAAGCGGCAAGCGCAGATTTGATCCTTTTCATTGACTCCGATGTACTGATTCCACCGGATCTTCTTGATCGAGTCTTAGATTTTTTCAATCATCACCCGGACGTATCGATTCTCCAAGGCTGTTACAATCACAAACCTTACTACCAAAATTTACTCAGCCAATATAAGCACTTTGTATTTTCATTTCGAGGGTCTCTTCCCGGAGGAGTTTATATCAACTATGTTCATACGGCATGCGCCGCCATGCGAAAATCGGTTTTCAAAAAATTGCGGTTCAACGAAGATTTAAAGAGGCGTGAGGATATTGAATTTGGCTTAAGATGCAGTGAACATGGTTGCCGGATTTATGCCGATCCATCTTTAACGGTAGGGCATAAAAAACGGTATGATTTTTTTTCTTATTCAAACTATCAAATTCGAGCGGCAAAAGATTTGGTATGGCAACAATTCGTTCTAAGAAATAAAAATTTCATGCAGGAATTCAACGCCGGCAAACAACCTTTTTATAAAAAAGCATGGCTTTTGAGGCCTGCGCTTTGCTTTCTTTTACTGGTTGATTTGATGTTCCTCGTACCGACGAAGAGTTTCTCTCTGCTCGTCATTTTAATAAGCCTATTCATTCTTTCTTTTTTGTTAGAATACCGTTTTCGATTTTATTTGTTCCGAGTTGCTCCACTATTTGTATCACTCGGCGCTTGGCCGCTTTACTTCTACGATGGGTTTCTCTTAGGAGTAGGTGGAACCGCAGGAATTTTAAAGGTACTTTTCTTTAATTATTCGCCGAGATAGGCGCGTTTCACAAAAGGGTTGGTGAGTAGATCTTTGGCGATTCCTTCCAATTGATTTTTACCGCTCTCAATCACATAGCCATAATCGGCAATTTCAAGCGCTTTCCAGGCGTTTTGTTCGATCAGAAGAATGGTAATGCCTCGATCATTGATGCGGCGAATTAAAGAAAAAACGATATCCACCATTTTCGGCGCCAGCCCAAGGCTGGGTTCATCCAAAAGCAGCAGTTTAGGGCGCGCCATTAAAGCACGCGCCATCGCTAACATTTGCTGTTCGCCTCCGCTTAAATTTCCGGCAAGCATTTTGAGGCGATCTTTTAAAAGCGGGAACAAGGCGAAGAGCTCTTCCCGGTCTTTTTTTAATTCTTCATTCCAAACGTGTGTATAAGCTCCTAAATCCAAGTTCTCTCCAACTGTTAAGCGCTGGAAAATCCGGCGGCCCTCGGGAGCTTGAACAATTCCAAGCCGCACAATCGCATCCGGAGCTAATTTTTCGATTCCTTTTCCTTCAAACCGGATGGCGCCTCCTCTTGCGCGAACGATGCCGGATAATGTCATTAAAAACGTGGTCTTGCCGGCGCCATTGGAACCGATTAATGAAACAATCTTTCCGGAAGGAACCTGAATATTAATTCCTTTTAGGATTTCGATTTTTCCGTAGCCGGAGTGGAGATTTGAAACTTCAAGAATCAATTTTTGATCTCCTTGCCAAGATACGCTTCGATCACTTTCGGATTGTTTTGGATTTCTTTAGGAATGCCCTCGGCTATTTTTTTCCCATAGTCGAGCACCACAATATGATCAGAAATTGGCATGACAACTTTCATATCGTGTTCAATCAAAATAATCGTGACGCCGCGATCGCGAATCGCGCGTATAAAACCCAACAGTTCTTCTTTTTCCGTGGGATTCATTCCTGCAGCCGGCTCATCCAATAAGAGTAATTTTGGTTCTGAAGCCAACGCCCTTGCAATTTCAAGTTTCCTCTGATGGCCATAAGAAAGATTTTTTGCTAATTCATTTGCTTTTGAATCCAAATGAAAAAAATCCAAGAGGCGATGCGATCGAGCTGCGAGTTCATGCTCTTCGGTTCTGACCCAATTGGGGCGAAAAAGGCAACTTAAAAGTCCGGCTTTGGTCTTTGAATGAGCCCCTGCCATCACGTTTTCAATGGCCGTCATATATTTAAAAAGCCTAATGGTCTGAAACGTTCTGGAAATGCCGCAAACGGCAATATTGTACGGCGTTCTTCGATTTAAAAGCAGAGGGGTTTCGCCAAAATGAACTGTTCCTTGATCCGGAGCGCTAATTCCTGTAATGCAATTAAATAAGGTCGTTTTGCCGGCCCCATTCGGACCAATCAAACCTATGATTTTTCCTTCTTCCACAAAAAAACTAACGCCCTCAAGCGCAGATACTCCGCCGAATCGTTTGGACAGGCCCTCAAGTTTAAGAATTTTGATTGCGGTTTTCTCTTGTGGTTTCATTGTTCTGTTTGTTCATTTCGAGTTTTAAATTCTTCCCGATGATGCGCTTCTCCCAAAATCCCCTGCGGCCGAAACAGCATCACTAAAATCATCGCGATTCCAAACAAAAGCATTCTGTAAATTTCAAAACCACGCAGGAATTCCGGCAAAAGACTTAACACAAATGCGCCGAGTAAAACGCCCCAGATATTGCCAAGGCCGCCCAGCACAACCATGGCAAGGACCATCACCGAAACAACGAAGTCAAAGCTGTCGGGTGAAATGGAGCCTTGTTTGCTTGCAAAAACACATCCGGCAAGGCCTGCGATAAAACCTCCGATCGCAAAAGCGGTAAGCTTGGCCCATACAACATTAATTCCCATGCACGAAGCGGCCAATTCATCTTCCCGCAAAGCAAGCCATGCCCGGCCAAGCCTTGAGGATTCCAACCTCCCAAGAAAAAACACAAGAATACAAAGAAGAACGAGAACCAAGTAATAGTAAGGCTCCGGCTTCACGCCAAAGTGATACTTAAAAAACCACAAACTGGGCCTTGAAATACCATACAAACCGTTTGGGCCTCCCGTGAGTTGATCCAAATTATTCAATGAGATTCGAACGATCTCTCCTGCTCCTAAAGTGACGATGGCCAAATAATCACCCGCGAGGCGAAGGGCCGGAAAAGCAAGCAGCATTCCGAATAAAGCAGCCACAAATCCGCTTAAAACGAGGCCAAGCCAGAAAGGAACATGAAAATTTAAATTAAAAATAGCGTACGAATAAGCCCCCATCGCATAAAGAGCGGCGTAACCCAGATTTAAAATACCCGCATAACCCACAATCACATTTAAGCCCAGGGCGAGCATCATAAAGATCCCCGTTGTGACAAGAACGTCAATGTGATACGGATTATGATTCACGAGAGGAAAAAGAAGCGCTGCCAGGAGAAGAAATATAAATTTCAAACGAGGGGAGAATTTTAATTTTGGTTTCATACTTTTTTAACGTTTCGAGACCCCAACAAACCGTTCGGCCGAAACAGAAGAATTAAAATCAAAATAAAAAAGGCAAAAACATTTTTCCAAGCGGAAGATAAATAACCGGCGCCCAACGTTTCTAAAACCCCCAAAAGAACGCCGCCCAGCATGGCCCCGGGAATGTTTCCAATCCCACCGAGAACAGCGGCTGTAAACGCCTTAAGCCCCGCTAAATATCCGTCATGAAAATTAATCGTGTTGTAATACATTCCAAACATGATTCCGCCGGCTCCGGCCAAAGCAGAACCAATGAAGAAGGCAACCGCAATCACATGATTGACATTAATCCCCATTAAGCTGGCCGCTTCCCGATCGTCGGCAACGGCGCGCATCGCTTTTCCCATTTTTGTACGCTTAATAAAAAAATGCAGGGCCACCATCAAGAATAAAGAAACAAGCATGATTACAAATTGAAGGTTTGTGAAGGCAACATGACTGAAAAAAATTTGTTTCACGTCAACAATCGCAGGAAAGCTTTTATCCGCAGGTCCCGCAATTAACATCACGGCATTTTGTAAAACAAATGATACACCGATGGCGGTAATCAGCGGAGCAAGCCGGGGCGCGTCCCGTAATGGCCGATAAGTGAATCGCTCAATCAAAACGCCGAGCAATGCTGTCAGCGCCATCGCAAACAAGAAAATCCCGGGAAGAAATAGAAAGAAGGCATTGGTTTGCGCGCCCAATACTTTTAATAACGCGTAGGCAAGGAGCCCAAAATAAGCCCCTACCATGAACACTTCACCGTGAGCAAAGTTAATCAACTGTGCAACGCCATAAACCATCGTATATCCCAAAGCAATCAGGGCATAAATCATTCCGATGGTGAGGCCGTTGATTAACTGCTGTAAAAAAACGGTATAGGTGCTCATATGCTCATATTATATATGGAAGGCTTGAATTATTGAGCAGGGCCTACATAAACAAGTTTACCATCTTGGACTTTGAAGATTCCGATAAATTGGTTTTTATTGTCTCCTTTTTCATCAAACGCTACATCGCCGGTCACACCCTTAAAAATAGGGATTTCTCTCATGGCTTTTAAAACCGCCTGGCGGCCTTTAACTCCGGATTTTTGAATCGCTAAGATGATAATATTGGCGGCATCATAGCCATAGGCCGACCATTGCCCCAATGTTCCATAACGCCCTTCATAATCTTTAATAAATTGGGCCGCCGTTGGAATTTGCCTCATATCACCACCAATCATTGTGGCATAAGCGCCCTCCGCAATTTGAGGGGTTGCGAGCTCAATAAAAACAGGGGTAGCCAAACCATCTCCGCCCATGAGCCTTGCGGTGACATTCAACGCTCTCGCTTGCCTTAACAAAAGAGCGCCTTCCGGATAAATGCCGCCAAAATAAATCAAGTCCGGATTGAAAGGCTTAATTTTAGTCAAGAGAGGCGTGAAATCTTTATCCCCTTGGGTAATTCCTTCGTGGCCTAAAGCAGTAACGCCTAATTTTTGAATCTCTTCTTCGAATGCGTCAGCCAAACCTTTGCCATAAGTAGTTTTATCATCAATCACGAAGACTTTCTGTGCGTTTAGATCTCGAACAGCATAATTGGCGCCTTTTGGGCCTTGAACATCATCAGTCGCCGCCACACGAAAGAAGGTCTCAAAACCTTGCTTCGAGAGTTCCGGATTTGTAGAAGCGGCTGTAATTTGAACAAGGCCTGCTTCATGATAAACGGCTGAGGCAGGTTTTGTGCAGCTTGAATTAAAATGGCCTATAACGCCCATCACGTCATGGTCCGACACATATTTATTAGCCACGCTCACCGCTTGAGCCGGATTGTGCTGATCATCCAAAGACACAAGCTCAAGTTGATAGCCTGCAATGCCTATCCCCTTTTCATTGGCTTGATCGACAGCAAGTTGAACTCCCCGGCAAGTGTCAATGCCGATTTGAGCCTGATCTCCGGTAAGAGGCGCGGCGCACCCAATTTTAATGACCTTATTTGTACCGGCCGCTTGGCCGCAGCCGCAGGCATAAAAAGGAATGAAAACAATCAGGGCGTATAAAAACCAGTTTGTTCGCATGTTCACGGATTTACTCCTTTTCAAATTTCCAGAAGCGGTTTCATAAGTCATCGTAAGTCTAATCAATATCGTCATTGCGAGGAGCCCCTCAGGGCGACGCGGCAATCTCGCTCTAGAAACTGAGATTGCTTCGCTCCCTTCAGTCGCTCGCAATGACGAATAAAGGACTTAGAGAGACTTATGAAACCGCTTCAGTATTTAACCAAATTTAAGTGAACTTATCCAGAAAATTAGCGGGACGAGTAATCACGGCTCGACGGGGTACTCTTAGGAACATTCCTAATGGCGTGAAAAAAACGAGGCGTGGATTTAATATTTTTTCTGTTCCTCAAAATGATTCAAAAAATTCTTTTCAAGATTTACCGATCAATTTCGTTTCATTTTCACTGTTCACAATTCACTACCCTAATTCACTCAAAATAGCCTCATTTATGTCCTATAACGGCTTTTCTGCGGCCAATGATTAAAAAACTTTAGAAAAAAATATTATTCGTAAGTGCTTATTTTACAATAGGTTATGCTGATTTAATATTATAATTACGCTTTGGCCCTTGATTAGTTCTTGAATTGAAAACGCCATCTCGTGTATATTAAGTTCCCTTCTTGGCAGAGTATGTTGAATTATTTAAACATTGCTGTGCAAGAAAATCACGAAAACGGAGGACTGAAAACATGAAAATGTTTGTTTCAAAACTGAGGTGTCGTAAAGGCCAAGGAACTATCGAGTATGCGATGGCTACAATCGTTGTTATCGCAGTTCTCGCATTAATTCTTGCCAATACGAACAACCCGTTAAAGACAGCTATTGAAAACTCTTTTCAGAAAGTTTCGGACAAAGTAGACACAGTTACAACTTAATAGTTGTTGAATTGCGAAGTCCTGAAACAGTTGTTCTTCAACAACTGTTTCACGGTGGCTTCATTTTATTAATCATAGGTTTGGGTGAATGTGGTTAAGCTTGTAGTATTGATGCATTGCCAGGTAGGGTCATGCAAATCAAAAAGCGAGCAAAGGAACAAACTTAATGGCTCAAGGCTCTCATACAAAAGCCTTTGTAATTTTATCCGATGAAGAAACCTTTCAAATGGCGGTCACCCTCCGCTTTAATGAATTTGCTTCCGGGAGCCATCGCTTCATTACCGGCCCCCTCAGCGAAGCTTTTGAATATTCCGAACTCGACCAACCTTTAGCCGTCCTGATTGACCTCACGAACTACGAAGCCGAAGAGCTTCCTGCGCTTGAAAAGATTTGTGCCCATTTTTATCATTCGAAACTTGTCGGCGTCGGCAATTTTAAGGATGCGGACGCTCTCATCCAGCTGATTAAACTGGGGGTTAAAGACTTCTTGAGATTTCCGCTGGAAGCCAGGGAAGTTCAAACGTTCTTAAGCCAGCTAAAAAACTTGCCCGCTCAGAGTGCCCCAGTAAAATCGGGGCGTATCGTCACCATCTTCAGTCCCAAGGGAGGGACTGGAGTAACGCTTTTGACCACAAACCTGGCTGCAAGCCTGGCCCAGAATAACGGCCAGCAGGTAGCCATTTGCGACCTAGCGCCTCAGTTGGGCGATGCCGCCACCTACTTGGCCTTGACGCCCGAATATACGCTCCGCGATCTGATCGACAATTCTCCAAGACTAGACGAATCTTTTTTAGAGGGCGTCCTGCTTCGGCACGCCTCAGGCGCTAAAGTCCTGGCCTCCCCTCGCGGAGACCAAGAGCCGCTTAACGCTAGATGCCTCACAGAAATTCAAACGATCTTTTCCCTATTTAAACAAACCTGCGATTTCCTTCTGGTCGATGCCGGGCACACGGATCATGCGCTTCTCCAGTTTGCTTTGATGCAATCTGATCTTATTATTTTAGTCGGAAATCCGGACATGCCGTCTTTAAAAGGACTTGTCCATACGCTTGGCTGGCTTACGAAACTCCAATACGACCCCATGAAAATCAAAGTGGTTATTAACCGATACAATGCAAAAAACCAGTTGGACACAAGAGAATTCGAAAAGAGAACGAAGCATCCGATCGCCGGCCGGCTTCCAAACCAATATGCGCTCTGCACCGAAGCCATCAACAACGGTGTCACCATTCACGAACTTCAAAAAAATTCGGGTCTTGCAAAAAGCATTTTTGAACTGGCTAAAATGATTCAAAATTCCGTTGCCGGCGGCACTCCGCAAAATGGCCGTGAACAAACTTCGGATAAACTAGCCAATCCCGCCCAAGAACAAAAAGTAAAGAGGTTCGCAAAATGGGGATTGTAAATCTTCCGCCCAAGAGTCAAAACGGAAAAACACCACAGCTGAACATCCGTGGTGACAGCCCTGTGGACCGCCGGCAGAATCTGCTTGAATACAAGTCAAAGGTGCATCAGCAGCTCATTAGCCGAATCGACACAGAGTTGTTGGTGAAGTTTGAAAACGATGCGGCGCGAGCTGAGGTAGCTAAGTTGATAACAAATTTGGTCAACGAAAATAATTTTCCGCTCAGCGCGGCGGAAAAGGAACAAATCGTCCGGGAAGTCGTGAATGAAACTTTTGGCTTGGGGCCCCTTGAGCCTCTCTTCGAAGACCAGACGATTGACGATATTTTAGTCAACAACTACCAAAAGGTATTTGTGGAGCGGAATGGAAAGCTGGAACGCGTCGATGTGCGGTTCAAAGACAACATGCATCTGCGGCACATTATTAATCGGATTGTCGCCCGCGTGGGCCGGCGAATCGACGATGCGTCTCCGATGGTGGATGCACGGCTCGCGGACGGATCCCGTGTCAATGCAATCATTTCTCCCTTGTCTATTGATGGCCCTGCCCTCTCCATTCGCCGTTTCAAACGAATCCCGTTATCGTCAGAAGAACTGATCAACATTGGGACGGTTTCGCAGGAAATGTTACTCCTCTTAAAAATGGCTGTCCGCGCGAGAATGAACATCATTATCTCCGGTGGAACCGGAGCCGGTAAAACAACGCTCTTAAATGCAATGTCGGCCCACATTCCTGACGATGAGCGAATTGTCACAATTGAAGATGCCGCTGAGCTTCAACTCCAACAGCCTCACGTCGTTCGGCTTGAAACACGCCCGGCCAATATGGAAGGAAAAGGGCTTGTGACACAAAGAGATCTCTTTATCAATTCGCTTCGTATGAGACCCAATCGAATTATTGTGGGTGAGGTGCGTGGCGTGGAAGCTTTGGAAATGCTTCAGGCCATGAATACGGGCCACGACGGGTCTTTGACGAGCGTCCATGCGAATACGCCCCGAGATGCCTTCTCGCGAATCGAAACGATGGTACTCATGTCAAACACGAACATGGAACAGCGT
>Ga0155842_160_pt1 | contig 17758 bp, 13 predicted proteins | sample RifCSPlowO2_01_FD_107496 | JGI IMG/M metagenome (GOLD analysis project Ga0155842, IMG submission 107496) | Omnitrophica bacterium RIFCSPLOWO2_01_FULL_45_10b | reverse complement strand
TCTCTGCGATTTTAGCCCCACTCGCTTTTTGGAGCTATTTGTGTGAGCGGAAGCAATATGCACTTATTTTGATCACACTCATCGCGATCGGTTTGTTTTTTTCTCAATCCCGCGGCGGGATTATTAGTACCGCAGTTTCAGTGGCGTATTTTTTAATGCTATACCGCCGCAAGCATGCCCACGCTTTGATCATCCTCTTCTTTTTCTTAGGGGCGTCGCTTCTTTACGCAGAACTTTTTGGATCTTCTTTTTTTCAGCAATATTTTCGCTGGGAGAACTTAGCCACAGGTGGAGGGCGGCTCGAAGCCTGGAAAGAAGTCATTCGGCTGATTGCGCTTCGCCCATGGTGGGGTTATGGTTTTGGAACGGAGGACCAACTCTTTATTAAATTTGACATTGTCTTCTTAGAACACGCGGGTGCCTACGCTCATAATTCGTATATTGGTTTAATTAGCCAACTAGGATTTATCGGAGCTTTTATTTTTTTTGTTCCGCTCATTCTTTTTTTCTTAAACAATGCTTATCAAGTAAGCCGCATTGTTTCGGATCAAGAACGATGGCTTGGACTGGCTTTGAATGCCTCGATTCTTGGGGGGCTCGCGAACGCTTTTTTTGAAAGCTGGCTTTATTCCGCCGGTAATTCGTTTACTTTTCCGTTTTGGGTTATTGTCATCATGGCTTATCAAATGGCGCACGCAGTCACAAGAGAAAAAGCGGGAGAAATCGCGAAGGCGTAATCAAATGATCCTATGGCTCTATTTTTTTTCTTATTTTTTGGTGGCAGGAGGAATTGCTTATTGGTTAACACCTATTATCAGGCAATGGTCCATTAAATGCAAGGCTCTCGATTTACCGAGTCAGCGCAAGCCTCATGAAAAAGCAATTCCTACGATGGGTGGAATCGCGATGTATTTTGCCTTCTTTGTAACGGTGCTCATAGCAAGCGCCGGTCATTCTTTCTGGATCGGTCAGCCGCTGTTCCCGGATTTTAAGATTCATCATTTGTTTCTTGGGGTTACACCCATTGTGATCGTAGGGATGATCGATGACAAATATCACATTAATTATAAATGGAAATTGGTTGTTCAAATTGGGGTTGCCATCCTGATGCTTCAATTCGGATATCAAATTTATGCGGTAACCAATCCGTTTAATGGAGATTCCATCCCTTTGGGTTTTTTAAGCAAGCCACTCACCATTCTTTGGTTTCTTTTTATTATTAATGCTATCAATTTTATCGATGGAATTGATGGGCTTGCAGCCGGAATTTCGTTAATTGCTCTACTCACCACTTTCGTTGTCTCTCTTTATCTTAATAACATTCAAGTGGCGATGCTGGCTGCTATTTTGTCCGGCAGTATCGTTGGTTTTTTCCGTTATAATTTTTATCCCGCATCCATTTTTATGGGAGATACAGGAAGCTTGTTCTTAGGGTTTTCCATAGCGCTTTTATCTTTGCGCAGTGCTCAAAAAAGTTCGACGGCGGTGGCGCTTGCAATTCCGATCGTCATTCTTGGGCTTCCGATCGCAGATGCCATTGGTGCCGTGATCAGACGTTGGTCCTCTGGATGGGTCGGCTCACACACATTGCCGGACCGTGCGCTTTCATGGACCAAGATATTCCATCCCGATCTTGGCCATATTCATCATCGATTATTAGCGCTGGGTTTAACAAGGCCGCAGGTGGTCGTTTTGCTGTACCTTGTTGCAATTGGTTTCGGCGCGACAGGCCTTGCTTTGGTTGCTGCACGATATCAGCAAATCGCTCTTATTCTTTTGTATATGGGAATTGTTTTTTTTATTGCCTTTCGAAAATTTCCAACACTGAGCGAACCCTTTCCGGCTCATAAGCCAACTTTTCAGCCCACCATTGAAAGCGTTCCGCATTTTCTGGAAACAAAGGCAAAGGACCCAAGCTTTATTGGCAGCAGAAAATTTAGTCGTTTAGTTTTATGGATCGCCGGCGTTTCGCTCCCTATTTTTATTTTTATTATCGTGGTTTTTGGAAAAGGTTTTTTTAGATAACCATGTGCGGGATCGCCGGTATTTACCATCCTCACGCAGGTCCGAATTTTGATTCCGATGGAATTTGCCGTGGAATGCTTGCTGCTCTTCAACACCGAGGTCCGGATGCGGAAGGCTGGTATCGAAGCAAAGAACTTGTTTTAGGGCATAGACGGCTCAGCATTATTGATCTGTCGCCTTCAGCCAATCAGCCGCTTTCCAATGAAGACGGAACACTTTGGCTTGCTTACAATGGGGAAATTTATAATTTTCGGGAATTAAGGAAAGAACTGATCGGGAAAGGCCATCGGTTTAAATCTCAGACCGATTCAGAAGTGATTCTTCATCTTTATGAAGAGTTTGACATCAAGTGTCTTGATCATTTGCGCGGGATGTTTGCGTTCGCTTTGTGGGATGAAAAGAAGAAGCGGCTTTTTCTGGCCCGCGACCGGATCGGAATCAAACCGCTTTATTATTCAGATAATCCGGCTTCTTTAATTTTTGCTTCTGAAGCAAGAGCGATTCAAAAAGCAATTCCTTGTGAACCCAATTCCGAAATAGCGATACAATTCTTACAGTACGGTTCCATTCCGGAGCCGTTGACGGCTTTTCAAAATATTTATTCCGTGCCTGCCGGCCATTATCTTTTGCGGGATGTCCGCGGCACGTCAATCCATTCCTACTGGTCCTTGGCTGATGTCCTCAGGCGCCAGGATGCGCATCCTTTAGTTGGCCGTGAGATACGTACCTTATTAGAGGAAGCTGTACAGCAGTATTTGGTGAGCGATGTCCCGCTTGGGATTCTATTAAGTGGTGGGCTGGATTCCTCAAGCTTGGTAGCGCTCGCTGCAAGGCAAAGAGAGCAAGTCATACATACGCTAACCATTGGGTTTCATGAAAGCCAATACGATGAAACCCAATTCGCCTCTCTTATAAGCAAGAAGTTCGGAACTCGTCATCATGAACGTTATGCAAACGGGCCGATGGTTTTGGAATGCCTTGATGATTTTTTTAATGCAATGGACCAACCTTCCGCTGACGCTTTAAATACCTTTGTGGTAACGCGCCTTGCTCAAGAGGAAGGAATTCGAGTTCTTTTGTCGGGCTTAGGTGGAGATGAAGTATTTAGTGGATATCCACATTTCAAGTATGCGGGAAGGTTGTTTCAAATACTTCCATATTTAGAGAAAATGCCGCCAGCTGTGCGTTCATATCTCATTGGTGCTTTGGTGCAAGGATCAAAACTTTTCAAGGCTCCGCTGGCCGCTGAACGGCTCAATTTTTTGATGAATCCTACCATTGATAGCGCTTATCGTGTATACCGGGGAGTTTTTCCGCCTTCAATGATTCAATCGTTATTGAATTGCGATTCAAAAGCAATTCAACCGTCTTCAGTTTTGCCTCATCCTGAAGGTTTACCTTCTGGCATTGACCGGGCGATTTATCTTGAGTTTGCTTTATATTTGAGGGACCGCCTCCTGCGCGATACCGATGCAATGAGCATGAGTCATTCTCTTGAAGTTCGAGTTCCGTTCTTGGATCACCAATTTGTCACAGCGCTTCTTCAAATGAAGTCTCAAAATCGGTTTCATCCTTATCGTGGCAAATTATTGTTAAAAGAAGCGCTTCACAACGATCTTCCGGAGGTAATTTTAAACCGTCCAAAACGAGGATTTATTTTCCCCCTTGGAGAATGGCTCCGTTCTTCATTAAAGCCGTATGTAGAAGAAGTTTTATTAGATCATCAGAATACCGGCTCGAATCTTTACTTAAATCCCGAAGCCGTGAGGAAAGTTTGGGATGGATTTTTAAAGGGGGAGGTCCATTGGTCGCTTCCGTGGTCTATTTTTGTTTTGAAGCGTTGGTGGAATCAGTATGCCGTTCTTTCTTCAGATGTACAGACAAAAAAAGTCCTAATTTCATAATATCTCTATGCGTTCAGAATATACCGAATCCGTACCTTCCGTAGTTTTATCTCACGGGGGCGTTCAATATTCTTATCAAATGGCTCTTGCACTTCAACGCGCGGGGTTATTGTCCGCTTTCTACACAACCATTTACGATTTCAGGCGTCTTGGAAAATTTCTTCCTTGGTTTCGAAGCCGTCTGAGCCGCCGCCGTTATGAGGGATTAGACGAAGCATTGATTAAATCGAATCCCTGTCCGGAGTTACTGCAAAGAGCTGTAAGCTATTTGGCGTTGGGGAATTCCTTTTTTACCAATCGATCGATTCACTGGCGATGCCGTCTTTTTGATGATTATATTTCCCGCGAGCTTGAGCGTATCAAGTTCGACCTTTTGATTGGATTAAGCGGAAGCGCTTTGTCCTCGATAAAAAAAACAAAGGAAAAAGGAAAAATTTCAGTCGTTGATCAGCATGACATTCATTATTCTCTTGCCGAACGACTTTTAAGAGAAGAACAGGAACTTCACCCTGAGTTTGCAAGTTCCATTCCATATTTACCACCTCTTTGGAGTTATTTGAATTGTGTGAAACAGGAATTGGATCTCGCCGATTTCATTTTGGTTCCTTCTTCGTTTTCGCTCAAGTCCCATCTTGACGGCGGCATCCCTCAAGAGAAATTAATTTTGATGCTTCACGGTATGAACCCTCCACATGATAATGTTTGCCCGAGCAAACGGGAAGGAGGGAAGTTTCGAATTCTTTTTGTCGGGACACTCACGCAACGCAAGGGCCTTAAATATCTTTTGGAGGCAGTAAAACAACTTCATTCTTCTCAAATTGAACTTATTTTAATTGGTGATTGCATGGCAGAGGAACGAGCCCTTGCCCCTTACCGGGATTTTTTTCGTTATATCCCCTATGTTCCTTATTCAAAACTCAAAGATCACTTTGATCATGCCCATCTTTTAGTTTTGCCTTCCATTTTTGATGCTTTTGGATTAGTGGCTTTGGATGCAATGGCGGCAGGTCTGCCCGTTATTGTCTCGGAACATACAGCGGCCGGCTCTGACATTGTACGTAACGGTATAGATGGATTTGTTGTTCCCATTCGAGATACTGAGGCAATCAAAAGGGAGATTTTAACTCTTTATGAAAATGAAAACCTCAGAAGACAAATGGGCTTCAACGCCAGTGAGAGAGCGAAAGAATTTTCCTGGGATACTTATGCCGAACGTTTGAAAAATGCAATCGAACGTATTTTATCCACATCACGAAAACCGACCTATGCCGCCTAAAGTTTCCGTTCTGATTCCCGCTTATAATATGGCTTCCTATCTTTCAGAAGCGATTGAAAGCGTCTTCCGTCAAACATTCAAAGATTTTGAACTCATTGTGATTGATGATGGTTCTACTGATAATACCCGAGAGATTGTAAGCCGCTTCAAGAACCACCGCATTGACTATTACTATCAAGACAATCAAGGCCGTGCAGCCGCGCGAAATACCGGTCTTCACTTGGCAAAGGGGCAATACGTTGCTTTTTTAGATGCTGATGATGTTTGGAATCCAGATCGGCTCGATCGCGGGGTAGCCGCTTTGGATAGCACGCCAGAACTAGGTTTGGTTCATGGCGAAGTAGAAGTCATTGATGAAAAAGGGACGCAGGATCTCAAAAGAACGGCGCAGATTAGAAAGTATTATCAAGCGGAGCGGAAAAAAGGATCCGGCCATCTTCGTCTTTTAGATAAATGCGCCATATTTTCTTCCGCGATTCTTTTGAGGCGGGAATATGCGGTTCAAGTTGGGGATTATGATACAGCTTTTCCGATTTATGAAGACTACGATTGGTATTTGCGTTTTTCGTTTTGTTATCCGATTGGTTTGATAAACGGCCCCCCAATTGCAAAGCACCGTCTCCATTCGGAAAATTCATTTTCTGGGTTTGATTCAAAGCAGCATGCAGAAATTTATATAAGGATTCTAGAGAAGCAGTTAGCGCAGGTTTGGAAATCCGAAGCTGGTTCTGCCGGTAAGCGCCGAAGTCTTATCTTGAAAAAATTGGTTGAATTTTATTGGCGCACAGGAGACAAAGATCAAGTCAGAGTGAAGCTGCTTGAGGCAGTTCGGCTTAACCCTATGCTTGCTTTTGATTTACGGTCTATTTGGCGCCTTATTTTTTCCTTATGAAGATCCTCCAAGTCGTCTCAGAGCTTTCTCCCCGCATGGGGGGGCCCGCCCAAGCTGTGCTTGAACTTTCCCGCGTTCTCGCACGAGAGGGCCAAGCGGTTAGCATTTTTGCCACGGATCCAGATTTGAAAGTTTTCGAGCAATCACATTTACGTACCAAGGTCACAGATGTTTCGATCAAACTTTTCAAATCAATAGGATGGCGGCATTATTATTACTCACCTTCTTTTAAGAAGGAATTGAAACAACGGGTTCGAGATTTTGATATTGTCCATATTCACGGGATTTGGACTTATCCAACTTTGGCGGCGAGCCGAATTTGCAAGGAGGCCGGCGTCCCTTACGTGATTCGCCCTTGTGGGATGCTTGATCGGTATTGCTTTTCTCATCATCAATTGCGCAAGAAAATTTATTATGCTTTAGCAGAACAAAAAAATCTCACCTCGGCGCATGCCATTCATTTTACTACCGAGGAGGAACGCCATCGCTCTTCTATGAATGGTTTAGCGAATCAGGCGGTTGTTATTCCGCTCGGGCTTGATCTGGAGCCTTATCTTTGCCTGCCGCCTCGAGGAAATTTTAGAAAGCATTACCCCCATCTTGAAGGAAAGAAGATTATTTTATTTTTGGGGCGCATCAATTTCAAAAAAGGGCTGGATTTATTGATCGATGCTTTTTCAGCAGTTCTTAAAGAAACAAAGGAAGCGCACTGTATCATTGCAGGACCTGATGATGAAGGTTATGGCAAGCGTTTAAAGGAATGGATTTCTGAAAAAGGAATTAGTGAGCATGTTACGGTCATCGGTTTCGTGGAAGGAGAAGCAAAATTAGCCTTGTTCAGGGATAGCGATATTTTTTGTCTTCCTTCACATCAGGAAAATTTCGGAATTGCGGTTGTCGAAGCCATGGCGGCAGGCCTTCCGGTTGTCATTAGCGATCAAGTCAATCTTTATCGAGAAATTCAATCTGAACAAGCCGGAATTGTCACGGGTTTAAATTCCTCTGAAATTGCCTCCGCTTTTCTTCGATTGCTCCAAGACGATCATCTCCGGGAAACGATGGCAATGAACAGTCGGGCGTATGTGAAACGGAATTACCAATGGGATAAAATCGTTAAAGACTTGATGCGGCTTTATGAACACATTATTTCTTGAACTCCCCGCTTCCATGCGGTGGAGTTATCTTCGGAATGCAGGGGATCATTTTTTCCCTCAAGCGAATCTTTCCCGGTTATTAAAACACTATTTCCAAACAAAAAATGAATGCGAAGCTGCCGTGCAAAAAGCCATTGGTTCTCCACTCATCAAGCAAATCATGGCCAAACAAAGCGCAACGAACGGAAGCTTGTCGAAATGGAAGTTGATTTGTTTAAGCGCTTTCATTCGCTTAACCAAGCCTGAAATAATTGTTGAGACAGGCGTGGCCCATGGTTCTTCCTCGGCGGTTATTCTTGAAGCGCTTCATGAAAACGGATTTGGGAAACTTTATTCGATCGATCTTCCGATTTTTGATTCCGCGGATGGTAATTTAAAACCATGGCTTGAAGGCTATTCATTTCGGAAAGGCGACGTTTCTACCGTAAACGATTTAAATCAGGTGGGTTGGCTGGTTCCGGCCAGTTTGCGAGATCGATGGGAACTTATTTTGGGAGATTCCTTAGCCGAATTACCTAAATTGGTTCGCAGAATTCCCCAGATCGATATTTTTTTTCACGACAGTCTTCATACCTACGAATGCATGATGCAAGAATTTGGGGTTGTATGGCCGCACCTGAAACAAAACGCTTTTATTTTAGCAGATGATATTTTTATTAAATGTCACTGCGCAATCCGTAACTTTGCCCAGCAAAAAGGCGAGCGTTTTACGAATTACTTGCAGCTAGGAGTGATTAGAAAATGCAAGGTGGATAACATTCAATGAGAAACGATACAAAACGAAAAATTTTGATTACAATTTCAATAACGTCCCTCCTTTATATTATTTTCTCAGGTTTAATAAGTTGGATATTTTATCGAAATATTGAAAACGGTATATACACGTGGGATGATGCGAGTGCTTATGTCGGAACCGCTGAATACATGATAAAAAATAAAACCTATCTTCTTCCCGGGGAATATAAATTTCATCCCCCCACGCTGCCTATTTTTATTTCTTTTTTTATGAAGACTGGTTTAGACGTTTATTCAGCGGTTAGGTTTTTCTTCTCTTTATTGATTGCGGGTTTAGGAGTAGGGTATTATTTTTTAGTCCCATTTAACGATTTTAAAAAATACCCGCTATTAATTTTCTTTCCGCTTGTCTTTGCGGTCTATTACCCAAGTGTTTTAATCGGCTTGAATGTATGGTCAGAGTTGTTTTTTACGTTTGTTATGCTGTGTCTAATGATTTTGTTAATGCGGTTCGAGAGGTTTACAAATGAGAAAAGTATAATCTCTTGCGCGTTTGCCGTTATTTTTTTATCCACGATCGGTCTTTTGATACGCTACATGGGCGCTTTTCTTTGGATTTTGATTAATGGACTATTCGCTTCAAAGAAGATGCGCCGAGATATTAAAATATGGATCCTACTATTCTTTAATTTAATTTTTATTGGGGTATGCGTCTACCTAAAATTATCGGGATTTTCCTCCTATACCAAAATTGGTGTTAATATAGGTGCTCTTGAAAATGTTTTTAGATACCTCATCCCCACCATTGTTAGAGATAATTTTATTCCTTTTGTGAGCTTGCCGGGGAAAACAGGTTTTATTTCAAAGCTTTGGCAAATTCTTTCGTCTGAGAAAGCCCTCCCCCTCCTTTTTCTGTATATATTTCTATTTGTGGTCGGATTTTGGAGCATTCTGAAGAGCTTCAAAGAGATTAAACAATATTTAAAATGTCAGCATTCTGCGTTCTTAAAAGTAATGTCGGGGTATCTCTTAAGTTTTTTTGGATTTTTTATGCTGACCATCTTATTCGCTCCGGTTTGGATAGAAACTAGAATGTTTTACCCTTTTTATGTTTTCTCTCTTATGGTTATTTTCTATCAAGTCATCGTTTTGTCATACCAGCCGTCTCTGAAACGCAGTACCGCTCTTATGCTGCGAATAGCCGCTTTTGGAATTTTCCCCGCCGTTCATATTACTAAATTAGTTTCGCTTTATAGCGTATTATTTTGATTTTTATGGCGCACTATAACAAAGTGTCGATTTTAATACCGGCCTATAACGAAGAAAATACAATTGAAAAATTACTCCAGCGCGTAAAGGAAGCACCTGCTTTGGGATTGGAAAAAGAGATCGTCGTTGCTGATGATTGTTCCTCGGATGGCACACGCAAAATTTTAAAAGCCATCCCAGGCATCTCTTATATATTTCATGATAGAAATCAAGGAAAAGGGGCGGCTTTAAAAACAGCTATGCATCATGCATCAGGCGATATTTTTTTGATTCAGGATGCTGATATGGAATACGATCCATTTGATTATCCAGTGTTATTGCAGCCAATTATAGATGGGCAAACAGATTTTGTTATGGGATCACGGTTTCATCATGAAATGCCAAGATTTTTTATAAAGAATTCCCCTCCTTTTTTTAGTCACTTTATAGGCAATATCGTCATTGTTACCCTAACAAATTTTCTCTTTGGCCAAAAAAATACTGATTATGAGGCATGTTATAAGGCGTTTACTCGTTCTGTTGCGCAAGCGTTTAAAATTGAAACCAATGGTTTTGCTTTCGATAACGAATTAATTTGCAAAACCCTGCGCAAAGGATATAGGATCTTAGAAGTGCCGGTTCGTTATCGGCCCAGACTTTATCAGGATGGGAAAAAGATTGGTTGGCGTGATGGCTTAGTCATGTGTTGGAATATTATAAAGTGGCGTTTTAAAAAGTTCTGATGGTGCAAGCGTGTTTTTCACTTGAAAACAGGAAAAGAGCGAGCCCGATTCCCGCCGAGACAGCGAGCATTGGATCGAGAAAGCCCCGATGGCTTGAATGAGCCCAAAAAATGAATGAAAACGCAGCCTGTGAAAGGCAAAGCGTTAGGAAGAGTTTAAAATATACCGTATGTTTTATTCTCGGTAGACTTTTCAGTGCAAGAAGGGTCAGCAGCCAGTAAGAGAGAAAATAAGACCAATTTTTGGCCGGGCTTTGAAGCGGAGATAATATCCCAAGGAAATTAACCGCCACTTTATAAACACCTCGCATCAAAGTCTGCTTTTTGTGTTTCACAATATAATCTACAGCTAAATTTCTGAACCATTTGTTTTGAAGCGTTTCATTGCCGGCAATAGCTTTAAGTTCGGCATCACGCGTTTCGTGTAAGTAGGATCGATACAGTCGGGTGCTTTGGTCAATGCTTCCTTTGTATGGAAAATAGCGAAATGTAAATTCATTGTGCGCTTCGGCAAGCGTGCCGCCCGTTAAACTAGTAATCGTAAATGAGCCAAGCAGGCGTTTGTTTCGAATCAACCACGGGCTTAATACACGCGTTAATCCTATCAAGATTAAACCCGCATACCTTGAAACCTCTTTTAAGTTTTTTCTGAGAATAAATAGAACCAACACGATAAGAGAAAAGGTGTGCATCAGATGAGAAGCGCGCGTTAAAGTAGCCGCACCCAAAACAAGACCCGAAAGAAAAAATAGTAAGCCCCTTTTTTTATTGATTGCGAACAAAAGGCACATAACAGAGGCAAGAGAGAAAAAGTTATAAAGCACATTCTCTTGGAGCTGCGTGTCATGGATAAAAGCATAGGGGTAGAAAGCGTATAAAAAAGCGCTTAAAAATGCGGCGTTTGTACTGAAAAAATCCTTTGTGATTTTATATACGAGCGCTACCGTGAGCGTAGAAATGAAAGCTTCAGCGATAATAAAAGCAGAAGCCGAGAAATTTGAAAGTTTTGCGATAAGCGCAATAAAAAGGGGATAAAGAGGAGTTCGGACAGCATAGAGTTTATCTGCAATGTAAAGGCTATGCCCACCTTGAAGATAAAGCCCGCCCGTCGTTAGAAAATTATGCGCAATTTTATAATAGAGGCCATAACCTGTTTCCCAAAAATTAACGTGCCGGATGAGCCAAAGCCTGAGCCCTGCTTTGAGTGCAAACGAAATAAAAAGAAGCGATAAAATTCCAATCCGAGATTCAAAAATGGCTTTTTTGAGCGTAGAGTCGTTCGCTTTTCGCGCTGCCATTTTAAATTGTGGCGGCTTGAAACAAGTTAATATAGTCGCGAAGAATTTGTTCTTTTGTAAAATTGGATTCAAAAACCCGGCGCGCGTTCTTTTGATATTTGGCAAGTAAACTTTGATCTTGATGGAGGGCCAAAATAGCCTTCGCGATTTGGGCTGGTGAATCCGGATCAACGCGTATGCCGCAATCTTCGCGATCAATTAGTTCGGCTATCTCCGTATCTTTGGGGACAATTCCCAAAATAGCTTGGCCGCTTGCAAGGGCGGTATATAATTTACTTGGTACGCATAAATTCTTCGCTTCTTTTTTCATCGAAACGACCGCAATATCACCCGACGTGAGACTGTGGGGCGCCATCTCCGCCGTTTGATAGGGAAAAAAACGGACATTTTTGAGCTGCTTTTTCAAAACCAATTTTACTAATTCACTCTGTTGAGCCCCATCACCAATCAATACAAAAAGAATTTCGGCCTCGCGTTTCAATAACTCCGCCGTTTCAATTAGGCTCGTAAGCTCATGCACTTTTCCCATATTGCCTGAATAAAGAACAATCGTTTGATTGAGCAATTGATGTTCTTGGCAGAATCGGTTTTCTTTTTTTTGGATCGGCCGGATTAAATGCCCGTCTTCCCATGTCGGCATCACTTGAATCTTAGAAAGTTCTTCCGGGTGCTTTAATTTTTTAAGAAGCGTTTCTTTCATATATTTGCCCAGAGTAATAATTGTCTTTGCCTCACTTAGCGAGAGCGTATTGAGGTACTCCCATGCTCGAACCACTAGGGTGTTGCTTTTAAGGTATCCAAATTGAATGGCCAGATCGGGATAAATGTCAAAAACGAGCACCATGTATGTTTGGCCGCGCAGCTTTTTCATCAACCATCCAATCAAGGGAAGAAAGGGCGGGTCTGAACCTACCAGCAGAATGGAATTGCGCTCTGTGGCAAGTATTTTGAAGAAAGCGGCGATAAAAAATGAAACGGCATTCAACGCACGGCCAACGGAACGATTCTTGTTGAAAGCCCGTCTGCGCAGGCGATGAATCCGGATTCCTTTATATATTTCGGTATTGGGCACTTTTTGGTTGCCCGTATTCATCGGAAAGCTTGTAACAGCCGTCGTTTCAAGACCTTCCTGTGCAAGGCTTGCGGCGAGTTCCGTAAGGCGAAGCGCCGCCCCCGCCACATCCGGATAAAAATATTGATGGAGTATGGTGATGTTCACGGTTTAATTTTGTTTTCTTTCAACCCAAAAGTTTTCAATGGCAAGGGCATCCATGCCGCTTCGTACGAAGCAATTGATGGCTTCCTCAGGCGTGCACACAATCGGTTCATTTTCGTTGAAAGAAGTATTGAGAAGAACCGGAACGCCCGTCAGTTTTTTAAACTCTTGAAGCAAAGACCAAAATTTAGGATTTGTTTTGCGTTCGACCGCTTGCAGCCTGCCGGTACCGTCCACATGGGTTACTGCAGGGATCAGAGATTGTTTTTCTTTTTTAATTTTGAAGACGCGGGTCATAAAAGGGTCTAATTCTTCCGTTTCAAAGTAGATTCCCACTTCTTCGCTTGGTACGGAAGGGGCAAAAGGGCGGAAATCTTCTCTCAGTTTTATTTTTTCATTGAGCCATTCTCTCATTTCTTTTCGTCTCGGATCGGCCAGGAGGCTTCGATTCCCTAAGGCGCGAGGCCCGAATTCCATTCGTCCCTGAAACCAACCCACAATTTTGCCTTCGGAAATTGATCTTGCAACCTGTGGAATTAATTTCTCCCCATTCAGTTCCTGATATTGAAGGTTTGCTTGATCCAAAGCGCGCTTGACGCTTTGAGGTTCGAATTGAGGGCCTAAATAAGCGTGCTCCATTCTGAAGCGCCGAGGATTTTTTAAAACAGAATGATATAAATATAAGCCTGCGCCAAGCGCTGTGCCGGCGTCACCGGCAGCCGGTTGAATAAACATATGCTTGAAGGGTGTGTGGTCTTTAATTTTTCCGTTGGCCACGCTATTGAAAGCACAACCGCCGGCAAGGCATAGATTTTCCGTTTGTGTTTTCTTGTGAAGTTCATTCAAAATATGGAAATAAACGTCTTCAAATTTTTTTTGAAGCGAAGCCGCTAAATCTTGATGGTGCGGCTCGAGGGGTTCATCCGGTAAGCGTGGAGGCCCAAACGCCTCAATGAATTTTCTAGAATAGCAGGCGCTTAAGTTGGGATAGCCGTCTTTCCAGTTCATTTCTACGCCGTTTCGGTGATGAACAAAAAAATCTAGATTGAGCCGAAAACCATTTTTGGAATCAAGGGAGATCATTTCTTTGAGTTCATTTTTATAACGTGGTTTGCCGTAAGCAGCTAAAGCCATCACTTTGTATTCATCGCCATAATTCGGGAAACCCAAATATTGCGTGAGAGCGGTGTATAAAATCCCTGCCGAATGTGGAAAATTCACTTGGCCTAAGGACTTTAGTTCGCGGCCTTCACCCCAGCCCCATTTGGTGCTAACAAAATCTCCAAAGCCATCGATGGAAAGGATGGCCGCACGATCAAAGGGAGAAGGGTAGAAGCAGCTTGCCATATGGGCAAGGTGATGTTCTGTCTGGTGAACTTTCACTTGAAGCGGCTGGCTTAGGCTGAGCGCACGGGTGAGTTCGCTTTTTACGTTGATAATTCTGCCCGCATTTTCAAACCGCGATTTAATCAAATTTGAGATTTTTGAACTTTGCTTGATGGCGTAGAGTATTTTCTTTGACAGGTTTGCTTTTGGGTCCCTTGAAATCGCGACACAATCAATGGATTCGGGCTTGGTGCCCGTTTGGGCCAGGCAAGATCGGATGGCGAGTATGGGAAATCCGGCGCAATGTTTGATGCGGCGCAGGCGTTCTTCTTCGCAGGCGGCGATAATTTCTCCGTCTTTGATCAAACACGCCGCGGCATCGCCATGATAGGCGTTAATTCCTAGAATCATCATATGTTGATATTAAGAAAGCCTTTTTAAGGCAGTGAAAATTATTGTACAACCAGAATTTTTGCAGGGGTAAAACCGTTGAAAGCCGGTACCGCGCTGGCTGAAGAGTAAGCGCCGATATTTTTAGCGTAGACGACGCTTCCGACGTCAAGTTCCGGAAGCTCTTCGCTTAATGAAATGGTGTCGAAGGAATCGCAGGTGGGCCCTGCTACGGTCGATAAGAATTTTTGTCCGCGCCTTAAGGTTTTAAGTTCATATTTGCAATGATCGAAAACAATGCCTGAAAAATCGGCGTAAAGCCCGTCGTTTAAATAATAGTAATTCTTGTTATTTCGAAACGTCCGCCCGATAACTTGTGTGATCAAAACGCCGGCAGGCCCGACGAAGAAACGTCCGGGCTCTGCGATAAATTTTGTTTTTTTATCAAATAGCCGCGCCATTTCCACACGAATTTTTCCGGCCATGGTTTCAAAGATCGGATGCCGGTCATCGTCCATGTGCCGAATCGGGAAGCCTCCGCCGATGTCGAGCGTATTCAGCATTAAGCCACCTTCCTTTGCTTCCTTGAAAATTCCAGATGCGATTTCAAGCGCATGGAGATAATTTTCAACATTTGCGCATTGGCTCCCCACATGAAAGCTGATGCCTTCCGGGTGAAGTCCCAGAGCTTTTGCTTTGCGCAGAAGAAACACCGCATGTTCCGGATCGGCACCGAATTTGAGCGAAAGTTCCACAATGCTTCCGATATTGTCGACTTTGATTCTCACAAGGACGCGCGCTCCGGGAGCGTGTTTGGCAATTTTATAAAGCTCAGGCTCATTATCGACCGTCATCAGCATGACGCGGCGTTTATAGGCCGATTGAATGTCTTCAATTGATTTAATTGTATTGGCAAAAATGATTCGTTGTGGGGCTCCGCCAAGCGAAAGCACCAAATTCATTTCAGCGGCGCTTGCCACATCGAAATTGGAACCAAGGCGCAGAAAAGCCTTAATGACATCAGGATGAGGGTTGGCTTTTATGGCGTAATAAGGAGCTACTTTAGGCAGATGAGCACGGAAATGCCTGTACTGTTTCTCAAGAATGCTCCGCCGAATCAACATAATCGGAGAAGTGTGTTTCTTAAGCGTCTGTCGAATGAGATTTTCGACAGCGTTTCCGTTGGGACTAAATTCTGATCTCTTCATAAGAGTCAGATTTCACAGCCTCCACTTGGTGGGGTGAGACCAAAAAGGTTACGAACTGCCACACATTTTCTTGCCTAGGCGTTTTAGAGCCGTAGTCCAAAAAGCGGTTTTTTCTATCTTGAAGCGGAGTCCAATCTACCGCTTTAGAAATGAAGGGGCCCAGATAAGGTTTTGCAATGGACAGAATTTCCTCATGGGGAAGTTCATCCGGCACGCGTATCCCTTCATGGGGATTTTGAATGCTCCAAATACTTGCCGCTACCGCCGAAATGGCCACTTGAAGCGTTGTAGCATTTTGATGAGGCACTAGCCGGCGTGTTTCTTCAATATCAAGCAGGCTTCCGATCCACCAGGATTTAAAATCATGGCCCATGAGGAGGCAGCCGAGTTCGTCACGGCCGCTGATAATGTCATCATTAAGAATACGCTGGCGTTCCTGGAGATCGAACTGGCGCATTTCAAGTTCATGCATGGAATTAATGGCCACATCGGCAGGGCAATAGGCATAGTGAACGGTCGGCCGGTAAATCGCTTTTCCGTTGTCCCAAATGGTGAGATAGTCTGAAATGGAAAATGCTTCGCCGTGCCGGATCACCATTCCTGTGATTTCTCCGCAAGGAACCCAGGAACGTACCCAAGTGCTCATCCCTTTTGAAGTCAGGCATATTTGATTTTTTGGGCCTTCCTTATGAAACATAGCGCCTTTGGGAACATAACGCTCATGCGTTCCCCAACCAAGTTCAGCCGGCGCCACTCCTTCTTCATAGAAGCCGAGAATGCTCCACGTATTGACGAATTCATCGACTTCTTTCGGGCGATTTGTGATTTGTGTATCGCGTTCGCTGATATGAATGGTCTTGACGCCTTCAAGTTGGGCCAATTTCGAAAAATTTTGATCTTTAAGCGCCTCTTCCAGCGCTTTTTTTCTAGGGTCATTTGACTTTTCTTTTAAAATTTTTTTCGCAATATCTTCCAGAGCTTGTTTTGTGAAGTGGGAAACAAGGCCTGGATTTGCACCATGGTCAATAATCGCCGTAGCACCTTTGTTATTGGGCCAAGTGGCAATCATTTTACGCATGGCCATATGGCGCGCGTATAAAGTAAGTTCGGTAGGGTGTTTTCCTTCGGCGCCGACGTAAGGATGCCATAGTTCAACGGACGTATTCAGATAGCGTACATCATGATCGCGGCACCACTCGAGAATGGCGCAGCAATCAATGTCATAAGCTAGATCTAAGATGTAATCGCCGGGGCCAACATATTTGGAAAGCAGGGTCTTGTAATTTTCTTCGACCACTCTTTCATGAACATAGGAAACGCCTTTCGCCAAAGCTTCTTTGACGCGATGGCGATTGTCCACCGGATCCATGATGGTGACATTTTTAGGGGGGACATCGATGAGTTTTAAGATGAGCGGAATGGCGCATTGGGAGACGGAACCGCACCCAATCACTAAGATTTTTCCAGAAAACTTAACCAAACTCGCCATTGAGTTTTTATTCTAACAGATTTATTTTTCACCGCAAAGGAAAAAACGTGAAAAACGATAGTTTTTTTCCACCGCAAATGACTTGCTGATATGGCTTTAGAAGCGCCCGTTGAAAGTTGGGATTGCATATGCTCAAGTAAAATGCGATAATACACGTTAATTACATCATGAAGAACTCCACATTTTTCAAGACGGTCAATTGGCGGAATTTTATCTTCTTCGCTGGCACCTTCAGCGTTGCCATAATCGGCGTGCCTATCTATAGTTACGTTTACGGTATTCAAGCCCCGGACGTAGCGCTTTTCGTTTTTTGGGTATTTGCTTCAGGCCTCGGGATTACCGTTGGTTATCATCGTTTATTGGCCCATCGTACGTTCCAAGCCCATCCGTTGGTTGTTTTCTTGGGCTTATTTTTTGGGGCCAGCGCCTTTGAGGAATCAGCGCTTCAATGGACTTCCCAGCACAGGGATCACCACCAATATGTGGATACGGAGCGAGATCCTTACAATATTAAGCAAGGTTTTTGGTATGCTCATATCGGCTGGATTATATTTCGCAATCATCAGATTAATTTTGACAATGTCAAAGACCTTCAGAAAAACAAGCTCATTATGCATCAGGATCAGCATTATATCCTGTGGGCCATCGTTGCCGGAGTGTTGCTGCCGACGATCGTGGGGACGTTATTAACGGGACACTTGCTCGGCTCATTTCTCATCAGCGTTGTGGGGCGCATTGCTTTTGTACACCACGGCACATTCTTCATTAATTCAGTTTGTCATTATTTTGGTAAGCCGACATACGATATTCATACATCCGCCAGAGACCATTGTCTGGTTGCGCTGGTGACCAATG
>Ga0155842_135_pt8 | contig 18512 bp, 18 predicted proteins | sample RifCSPlowO2_01_FD_107496 | JGI IMG/M metagenome (GOLD analysis project Ga0155842, IMG submission 107496) | Omnitrophica bacterium RIFCSPLOWO2_01_FULL_45_10b | reverse complement strand
ATGTTGCTTGATTTATCTTTGGTCATATTGCCTTATGTAATTTTATGTAATATATATATTACATAAAATTTATATTATTGCAAGTACTTTTGTTTAAATAACTTATGGCAATACTAAGAGATTATAAAGTGAAAAATCGCGCTTTTTCACTTTATGCTGGATAACCCAAACCTTTTGGGTTCTTTCGAATTTCACTCCCTAGCCCATGCGCTTCCAATGTTCACCGGAAATGGATTTTAGAAATGATTCGTACATTTAATTAATCGGGTTTCGATTTTTATTTTCGGCCGAATAGTTTAAACAGTTTTTCGGGATCAGGAAGCGTTATTACCAATATCAGATTGTTCGTATGGCACCTGGGGTAACGCCTTCGATTTATGATTGACGGATGGCGCGATCGAACCTCTTCAGCACATCATAATCCAGCATCAATACCATATGATATCGATATTCAGAAATTTGTTTCGCTTGCATTGCTTTATTGACCTTTGCTTCTTTAATTTTTCGTGCAGCTGCCTCAGGATTGAGACGAACATATTCCATGATGTCGTGCAAGGAATGCTTAAACTTATATTTTATTGGTCTGATTTTTTTCATTTCTGCCACACAGATCAAACAAGAATCTGGTTCAGGCATTGCCGGATATTGCCGGAAATGAAATTCGGACCGCAATCGAGCTTGTTTGTTTTGCTGATAAGGATGCGCTTGTCGGCTTTGATCAAATCAGCAGCTGCGTTGAGTCGTTTCATATCATCCGGCGACGGGGTGCTTGTTAACTTAAATTCAAATGCCCAGCGGCCTTTTGAAAACTCCAACACCAAATCAATCTCCGAGCCATCGCTCGTCCTAAAATAATAAGCGTCAAATAATTCGCCTGCCGCCTGAAGCGTAAAGATAATTTGACCCAGCGCCCATCCTTCCCAGCTTGCGCCGACCCATGGCTTGGCAAGAAGATTTTCCTTTGAGCTTGCCCCCAAAAGAGCATGAAGAAGCCCGCTGTCTCTCCAAAAAATCTTGGGACTTTTGACAAGCCGTTTTCGGATGTTGGTATGAAACGGACGAAGAACGAAAATCAAGTAAGCATTTTGGAGATAATCCAAGTACTGATTCACGGTATGGTAACTGAGTCCCATGCTTGAACCAATACGAGACGCATTCCATATTTGCCCGTGACATGCCGCAAGCATTTTAAAAAATCTCATGGTCATCTGTGGTTTGGCCGGCAAGCCCCAAGCGGGCAAATCGCGCTGAGCAAGCAGCGTGAGATAATCATTCTGCCAAGTTGGAAAATTCTTCTTCTGAAGAATTCCACCGTCCGGAAACCCTCCCCGAAACCAAAGCGTGTCTTCATCGAGGCTTTTCTTAAACTCCTTCAAAAGAAGCGGGCTTAATTCGCAAATACTCAACCTGCCGGCCAAAGATTCAGAAACGTTCTTTGCGAGCGCAGGCGCAACGGAGCCTAAGAGAAGGAATCTTCCGCGTTGTTTCCGGTTGGAATCAATGGCGCCCCGGATGCGAGGAAAAATGCCCGGCATTGCCTGGGCTTCGTCCAACACGATTAATTGTTTGGATTGAACGATAGAATTCCAATTCAGATCAAGTCGTAACTGCTCCTCCTCTTGCTCCAAATCGTAATAAAGAGTTGAGAGAGTCTTCGCCAAGGTGGTCTTCCCTGCCTGACGGGGCCCGAGAAGAGCCACGGCTGGAAAACGCTTTAATCTTTCCTTGAGCACACCCGATAACAACCGTTTAATCATCATGTTTACATTATAGAAGTTTATTTCTAATTTGCAAGAATGAAATACGACTGTTTTTCGCCCTATGACGACACCCGTAGCACGTGAAAGAGGCCCCTTTCAAACTGCAGAAAAGTCAGCCTCCTAATTTCCTTGGAAATTCGACCGCAAAACATATCGCGCCATCAACGCTATCTCGCAATTGAGGGAATTTCCGAGATTTAACCTTTTGTTTTCAGCGTGGCACTCACAGGACCGCCTCCGATTATGCGATTTTGCGCACTTTTTTCAAAATCTAAAAATATGGGGAGGAGAGAGAAATCTAGCGTCACTGGAGATTGAGATTTAGATTACTCACAGTGGAAAAATTAGGGACGGGAAGAAGCGCCGTGGCAGCACTTAATCATTGGATTAAGTGTCCACCTGATTAAGGGCTGTCACCTTTATTTTTATTCTTTTATTGGCCAAGCAGCTGCGAGTTTTTCTTTTAATCTTTCAGGTGTGATCCTGCGTAACGGACAATAAGCCTTCTTATTCCAGGTCTTATCCAGAAAGGATTTACGCCCGGAACCGAGGCTATAAGAATTGTAATGCGCGGCGTTTTTCTTGTAATAATCCTGATGGTATTCTTCGGCACGGGCCCAATTTTGAAATGAAACCACCGGCACCGTGACCGGTTTTTTGAAGATTCTGCTTTCATCCAAAACCTTTCTGGATTCCTCGGCGATCTTTTTTTCGTCTTCAGTTTGATAAAAAATTGCGGTCAAATATTGTGGTCCCCGGTCCGCGAACTGGCCGTCTGTTTGAGTGGGGTCAATCGTGGTCCAATAAACATTGAGTAAATCTTCAAAATCGACCTTGGCAGGGTCATAGACAACCTCAATCGCCTCGTAAGCGCCTGTGTTTCCTTCCGAGACCTGCTCATAAATAGGATTCGGGACCTTGGAATTGACATAGCCGGAATCAACACCGGTGACTCCTTCCGTTTGCTCAAAAGGCCCTTCCATGCACCAAAAACACCCACCGGCAAAATATGCTTTCTGCAATGCTGCCATTCTCGGCTCCTCCGCCTTAATATTCTCCGCTTCTACAAACCGATTGGAAAGGATAAAAACAAAGGAAAATAAGAAAAGAAATAAAGTCCGTGAAACTTTGATCATTAACCTGCGGCAGCGGATGCGGCATACCTTAGAAGCGCCGCTGCAGCACTTAATCATTGGATTAAGTGTCCCCGGGGTACCTGGTACGGATTTACGGATTTATTCGCCACAATGTTCGCAAATTTCAAGGTCTAAGCTAATTTCGCTTAATTCTTCGTCGCAATTCGGACATTTTTTCATAGGATCAATTTAATCCGGCACTTCAGCAAAGCAGCCCTTTAGGGTTGGAAATGTTCTGATTTGCGCATACTATGTATTAACGATATCCTTCAAATTTCGGACATTGCAAAAATCCCTGTGAAACTTAACTACCAAAGCCCCTAATTTAGCGCCTTTCGTCATTAGTTGTTTAAGTCTTTTTTGAATGTTTTTCAATCGTTCATCGTCTTCTATTTGATTTTTAAATTGCGCCAGCAACGATTGAGTGGGGTGTAAAAGCAATAGAGTAATAGACCAAAAAAGTTGATGTCCAATTTGAAAGCAAAAATCAGGTGTATAGGAAATTATACCGTCTTCGTTTTGAAAAAAACGCACTCCAAACATTGACGGATGTCCAGCTTTACTATAAAAACTAAATTCAATTAATGAAGGTGCAAAATTATACTCTTTCCCTTTTGACTCTAATGCTTTTATGATTGTAGTTTCGGAGAATTTCTCTCTCCAATTGCGGTCTTGGTAAGTTATAAACTTCTCTGAAAGCCATTCGTCAATTAAATGAGGGTTAAAATATAAATACCATAACATATGTACATCAAATATAAATGTCCGCTTAATAATAAACGCACTCCCATATAAACCTTTATACAGTAAGGTACGAATCGCTTCTGCATTATGTGAAATTTTAACGCTCAACCTTACAAATACATCTGCGAATTTATTTTTTCTTCTGAATTAACTATAAGGTCATAAGCATAACCTAATGATTCCATATGTAAATCAAAACATTCGTTAAAAAAATTTCTATCATAGTCAAACCCCTCTTTTGATTCTTTTTCTACTGCGTCAATGTCTTTAAAGAATTTAGCCGCATTAATTTTATAATCTTTCCAATACTTGGTTTTCGTTTTCATAATTTTCAAATTCTTTTTACAGTATCGATCAACATTTGAAGTGTTTCTTCAGACAATTTTTCATCTTCTAGCTCAAAAGGTGTTTTACGGAACATTTCCGCAGGTGCCGGGCAACGTATCCCTACGGTACCCAATACGGTTTTATGTTAATTTCTTTCTGCAATGTAATAATCCTTACAATTGTGACAATCATACCTTGATCCTGCAACAACGTTTAATGGTCCGTCTAAATGAACAACCGAACGATTTGCTTCCCAACATTTTGGACAAAAAGGATGAGGATCGTTTTCCAAATAATAGAACGGGTTTTTAAAAATTAGTTTATTTTTATAATTTGTAATCTCTCGAAGTCGCTCTATTTCATTTTCTAGTTTTCTATTACTCCGGGTTAAATCAATTATTTGACCCTCAAGATTAACTATTTGACGATACAACTCAACGTCGCCAATCTTTTTTATTACATCAGCGATATCTTTGGCATTTTCAATTATCCCCATAACACTCCTTTTCCATTTTCGTTTTTTTATAAAGAGCAAGGCAGGCGATGCCGATCTAATTACTGACCAGTAATCAGATCATTCAGAGAGTTCTTTCTTTTACGCTTTAGAAGTTCATCTAAATGCATATCAGATCGAACTCCGAAATCAATACCGTACTGCTTTTCGATAGTTCCAGCGTGAGTATCATCACGCTTATCTCGAAGCTGCCCAGTCTGATTTCTTGAGCGACAACCCCGCATTAGCGGAGCGTCGTTATTGCACTTACTCATCTTTAGTTCCTCCTATCCGACGGTCTTCACTGCACCGTCTGCTGTAACCGGTCGCGAAATCGCCAGATTAGAGGAAGCATCAAACCTGCCTTGCATTTAATGACAGCGCGCAGTTGAAATAAGCCTTTACTTTCGGTTTATTTTCGGTATGATATAGCCGATAATAAATTTGGTCAATCAAATTATGCTGATCCCAATTACAAAAAGACAAAAGCAAATTCTGGATTACGTTAACTCCTACACCAAAAAACGCGAATACGCGCCTTCTCTGGAAGATATCAAAAAACATTTTGGGTTATCTTCTGTGGCAACAATCCATCAGCATGTCGAAGCTTTGAGGTATAAGGGATATCTCAAAAAACAGGCAAACCAACCACGTGGGATTGAAACTTTACAGAAAAAACCACAGGAAAACATTGTTCGAATTCCACTTTTAGGTACTATCGCCGCCGGCTCTCCTATAGAAGTTATCGAAGATCCGCAGACAATAACTGTTTCTAAAGATCAAATTTCAAATTCTGGAAGACATTTCGCGCTACGAGTCAAGGGAAACAGCATGATTGATGAGGGAATTTTTGACGGTGATACTGTAATTATCCGTGAACAACCAACAGCTGAAAATGGTGAAACAGTTGTTGCGATTACTGATGGGGACGAGGCAACGTTAAAAAAGCTTTACCGAGAAAAAAATAGAATTCGCCTCCAACCTGCCAATCAAACGCTATTGCCTCTTTACTTCGATGACGTTGAGATCCGTGGAAAAGTAATTAGTATCATTCGAAATTATGTACATCGTAAAGAAAAAAGTAAGCTCTACACTCCCACAAAACAAAAACTCCGGAGAAGAACGGATTATTCGTGGGATTTTAACGGTGCTCAAACAAAATCATACACGCACGGCATACACCCATATCCGGCCATGTTTATTCCTCAAGTGGCAAACCGACTGTTGAAGAGTTACAGTAAGGAGGGAGATACGATTTGTGATATCTTTTGCGGAAGCGGGACCGCGCTTGTTGAGAGTCGTTTACTGAAAAGGAATGCGTACGGAATTGATTTGAACCCCTTTGCTATTTTTTTAGCCAAAGCAAAAACGACAGAGATTAATCCTAAGTTACTTCAAACAGAATACTTAAAGTTAATAGAACAAATTGGAAAGAACTTCAATGCCAGTATAAAACCTCCTTCTTTTTTTAACGTCGATTTCTGGTTCAAGCCAGAAGTAATTAAAAAACTATCCAAACTGAAATATCTAATATTGCAAATTGAAAACAAAAAAATAAGAAACTTTTTCTTAATTTCATTTGCTGAAACGGCTCGGTTTAGCTCTAACACAAAAAACGGTGAATTTAAACTGGTTCGTATCCCAAAAGAAAAATTAGCAGATCATAGCCCAGATGTCTTTGGCTTCTTTAAGAAGAAAACTGAAAGAAATATTCAGTGCATGACAGATTTTTATAAAGCAGTGGACAAAAAAACTCGGGCTGAAATCATTCACGGTAATTCCGCTGAAACCAATGGCATTGAAAGTGATTCCATCGACTGTATTATCACTTCTCCGCCTTATGGAGATAGCCGAACAACGGTTGCTTATGGGCAATTTTCACGCCTCGCCTCACAATGGCTGGACTTGATTGACGACAATCAGCAAGTAGACAATCTCTTACTCGGAGGTAAAAAAACAGCTCATTTATTAAATTTTCTTCCGTCTCGACACTTAAGCAACTGTATTAATCAAATCAGTGCAAGAGACAAAGAACGAGCTCGTGAAGTAATTAGTTTCTATATCGACCTCGAAAAATGCTTGAAAAACGCTTACCGAATCTTAAAACGAGGTAAATATTTTTGTCTTGTGGTAGGAAATAGAACTGTCAAACAAGTTCAATTGCCAACAGATTTTATTATCGCAGAATTGGGAAAACACTTGGGATTCAGCGTAGTTGATTTATTTGTTCGCAATATACCAAACAAACGCATGCCTTCAAAAAATTCTCCCACCAATGAGGTTGGTAAATTAGAAGAAACAATGTGTAAAGAAAGTATCGTGATTCTGAAAAAAAACTAAAGTATTTTCCTGCGAATCCCAAACAATAACGGTAGAGCTTTTCGGGATATGCGGAAGGCAGAACCATGATCATGGGGTTGCCCTGCTTTCACACCACTGTGATAAACACCTAGTCGGATGTCATACTTTGAATGGGTTAAAAACTTGGTTGGGTCGATGTCTTTTAAAATGTATGCTTCCTTGAACTGGAAATACTGCCGACGGCGATTTTTCTTAGTTTCAGCAAGAACTAAAATCAAGCCGTTGCCTATTTTATCCATGGCTTTTTGTCTCAAAAAATCTAAACCGTAATAACCAAGCACTTTACTATCCTTCATTACGAGCAGCTTCCCCCGCTTCTCATTGATCTTACAGTAAAACCCCATGGCATTTCTTTTGCCGTTGGTGATCGTTTGGTGCAAAATCTTCACATGAGGGAACTCTGGGTCGGGATAACCAAACCGTTTCCGGATTTCAGTATTGGTAATGCCTTCAGGGCTCTTCGTAAACAACGTAATCATTGAAGCAGTGTTGACCCTTTGAGATTTTAGCTCAACTATGCCGAAATCCGGTAAAGCAATATTATTTTCGGTAACACCTAAATAATCTTCGAGGGTTTTCCCAATTCCAGTATCGTGGCTGCGATTAGCCTTTACCCAGCCTTTCTTTGAAAGTTCTCCGAGAGCTTTTTTGATTTTGCTTATGGTCCATTTATGCATGCGGCGCATAAATGCTTAATCGGCTTTTTGCTGCGGTTAGTTTACAATAAAATTAGCGTCCTGTAATTCCTAGGCGTCCTACTCATGGACAGCCTACGAAGTGCCCCGCTACAGGACGCCTGCGATTTACGATGAACTTATCGTCTCACTTGCAAAAATGGAAGTCCTTGTATTAGATGGCGTTAATAAAACAGGCCACCAAAATTCGCAGTCTCTCCAACCCTTTTCAAGCAACCCTTCTTGTTTTAATAGCATTAAACAGGGTGTTTCTACAGCCACTCTCTTCGCAATTGGTATATCAATTTGACCATCATCGGGAGCGTCTGTGAAAGCTGTGTTGTTATTTTTTAATCGGCTCACTTTCCGACCTGTAGGAGTGTAACAATATAACTTCCTTTGCAATTCTGGATCTCTCACACCATCGACCAATCTGCGGATTATTGCGATAAAAGCCCCTTTATTCCACTCATAACCAAGGTTATTCCATCTCTGATCATACTCAAAAGTGGATTCAATAAGATTAATAATCTCAATTGCTGTTTCAACATCAATAATAAATGGTTTTGCTGAGTTATTCTTGGATGCTTGATTTACGATGCTATCAATACGATCAATTATTTTTTGTATCGATGTCCTTGCTTTTGTTTGAAATCCCACTGGCAGGAAGCGTCTAAGAGGTCTTATTGTTTCCGTCGACGTTATAAGAACCTTGCTTGGAGCGCAAGGACGGATGGTTCCGCTAGTATCGCTTTCTATGAAAATAACACCATCATCTTGATTGTGAATACCCCTTTCAAATGCTTCTCTTAACGCAGCATCAAATTCATGCATAGCATTCAATGCTCTATAGATACGGTTGGACGTATAAAGCCTGGTAACAGCTATATCACTTTTTGATCTCGCTCCATACATACGAGAATGTTGCAATACTGTGTCTTGTTGAAATACGCTAGGATTTCTGCCATAAAAGAATCCGATAAGATTTTCTATTGTGAGACCTCTGTCCAGAATTTGCCCCCCAATAAAAATATTAAATGGATTATCCAGCCTTAATTGACCTTTCCGATCAAGCAGGGCTAAAATTTGATTTTCAGAGTTTATTTTAATAATACCGATCATTCCATGGGAAAGCGTTTCGTTGACCTTGTTAAGGACATCTGAAAAATCAGGGAGCAAATCTTGATTTTTTTTAATTGAAGGAGATAAATTGTCATACCCCGCTCTAATTAAATTTTCTAAGCGAGGATTGTTCTCTGAAGCAAGCTCCTGCAACTTTACCATCAATCTCTCAGTAAGTTCAACTTGCCACTGATGTTTAGGACGTCCTGGTGATGTGTGAACAATGAAACTTGATTTGTAATTTCTATTTTCTCGATTACATTGAATTATTCTTATCGCCCCAGCAACAAGATAATCAACAATTGATTGACGAAACACCTGCAAATTTGGAGTTGTAAGGATATTGGTAAGATAACGTTGATCACGCCGCCCCAAAACACTCATCTCTGCGTCTGGAACCTGCATATGCAAATGGGAAAAAACGCTTTGCGGATCTTGTGACAATTCGAAATATTCCTTCCCACCCACATAGCTTTCAAATATTGGCACTAGTGTTGTAAAAGCGGGTCTTATAGGCTCGAATACAAAATTATTCAGCTGGATTTCACCTCTTGGTTGCAAATATAAGGAATAGGGAGTGGCGGTGACTTGAAGAAAGCCGTAATTACTAGTAAAGCCAGCCCTGATGCGGCTTATTTTGGATGCTAAGACATTCATACTTACGCCATCTTGTTGCGTTTGATCTCGTCTAAATCCGATACTAGCTATATCAGCCTCATCATCAATAAATAAAGATCTCTTCTCTGCTAAATCAGGGTAAAGATCAAAGAAATGTATCAACCTATCCAAGTTGTGTGTTTGTTTTTTTACAACTACTATTAATTTTTGCCCACGTATATAGGGGGTTAACTGCGTTGGCATATTCATGATGTCATAGATTTTTACGACATCATTATCATTAAAGTCCCTAAATTCATCTTCCAGCCTTTTATAAGTTTGCTCGGAAAGGGCCTTGGTGCCCTTTGTAAAAACAACACAAATGTCAAAAGCGCTATCAAACGCTAACGCGATTATTCCAATAAAAGTTCGTGTTTTTCCACTCTGAATCTTTCCAAGAAGCATTCCTGGATGGGTTACATTAGTATTACTATTCAGAAGTTTATGCACAGTTTCCTTAATGCATGCTATCGAGTCATCTGAATATTGCTTGTTTTCTATGAATCTCGAAAAAATAGATGTTGGCTTACTCATTTTTGTGTTAATTCACTTCCTATCGTTTTGATATTTGTCACCTGTTTATACGTACCGTATTAAAAGCGTCTGCTTCCAAAAGTGCCGGGTTCGGTGATTTTTTTGATGTTGCTCATGGCAAGTATTGTAGCTTAAATTTGGGCGAGCGTAAACTTGATAGGTTGAAGGGATTTTTAAATAATGCACAATAAAACCGTGCCGGTTCTCCTGCGCCTGAAATTCATGCACGACTTTGCGATTCCTCAAGATTCTGATTTTTACGCAGCAAATATTTCGCGAGCAGCTGCCACCCCGAAAAGTAGAAAAAAGCTACTTCAATATCTACTCTGTCAGCACTTGTGAGCGCGTTGATTAGCCCCTCGTGCATTGTTCTTGATCTGTTGTCAATTATAGGCATTTGCTTTTTTCCTATTCCTCATTGGTCGCTGCTGTCTTACCCATGCATCCACCTCTTTGATATCAAATCTCCACTGACCTCCGAGCTTAGAGGCGGGCATTCTTCCGCGCTGACAAAGCTTATAAACTTTCTCCTTGGATACTTGTAAAAAATGACTCACCTTTTTTCGCCGACGCTTTGAGTTTGTTCTTTGGTGGTTTCAGGACTCATCAAATTGATCACGCCCAATGGGGAATATAAGAAGCATATTTCCTTGATTTGCTGTTCAAATCGCGCGGCTTGATCCACTTTCTTTCTATCGCAGAATCAATCACCTTCCAGGCAAGAGTGTACTGACTATCCTTCAATCCCAAGCGTTTTCGGAAAGAGGCGTTCGTCATGGGGTCGCTGGCGACATAATATCGGATGCAGCAATGTTGAAGACAGGCATTGAGACGCTCTTCCTGCGACATTTGCTTAAAACTCTTGGGGTTATATAAAATAGCTTTGAACGCATTGGGGCCGTTGACAAATTTGACCGGAGGCAGTCCAAAAACTTCAACGGCGAAAAGAGCTTTGTCAATGCCGCTCCCTCTTTCCTCGCAAATACCCATGCGCCGCATGAGAGCAGCAAAAAGTTCATTACGAGATTCAGGAGCCGCATCAATGAGCCGTTCAACCTTCACTGATGGCAGAAGAGCGCCTGGATTTGAAATTTCCATCCGGTCTGAGAAAATTTCAATCATCGGATTCATCCCCTTCATCAAAAAATCCCTATGGATCAGGGCATTAGCCACCAACTCTCGGACGGTAATTTCGGGATAAAGCGGAACGTTTTTTCGAAGCGCATCCTTGATCACTTCGCTGGTTGGCAATTGACTTAAAATGTAATGGATTAATTCCTGAAAGCCAACTCCGTAGCCTCGAGAAAATTCTTTCTCGGTCTGGGCTTCAATTTTGGATACGCCACGGTACTTGACCACCCGAACGGAAAAACGTTCTTTGCCGAGGAAAGAGTTCATATCCCGCGCTGCGACAATAGCGCCCAAATTAGTAATCGATAATGTCCCATTATGACGATAGACCAGTTTTTCATTAATAAGCCGCTCAATAACGGCTTCTTGAGAATTCTCACCTGGAGCGTTCAGGAGTTGGAAAAATTTCTCATGGTCCAGCAACTTGAAGATATCCGACTCCTTACATGGTTGCGCTTCCAATTCTTCGTACCGGAACTGCTGAGTCGACAGAACTGCGTTTGCAATTTCCTGCTTGCTCATTTTCCGAGTTTGTCCTCCGGATCGAATGTATGAAAACTCGATTCCTTTGCCGCGTAAATGCACCGGCTTCTGTGAAGATTCCAAGACATAAACAAAAAGGATCTCCTTATCTTCCATTTTATCTACATAGTGGTCGATCCTCAATGGCGGCTCGATAGCGTTTCTTGAAATATTAGCCAGTTTTTCGACGATGAGGTGCACTTGATCGGCAACGACTCCGCGCATGCGACCTCCGGAATCGATGCCAAAACTAAAAAATCCGCCTCCTTGCTGGTTTGCTAATGCAGATAGATGCTCAGCTGTCCGCGCGTTATCCGCCGAAAGAGCTTCTTTCCAATCCATTTCGTTAAGCTCGTGGGGGACGGGATTAAGGCTGGTTGCTAAATACTTTCTTGCTGTTTCAATCCAAGGTTTATGTCTTTCCATGGCTTTTATACTTTGCAAGTATACCTAAGAAAAACTAGATTGGCAATATAAAAGTAATATAATAACCTGTTTATTTACAGTAGGTTACAGTATATATCAGGAAGCAGAGAATATAAAGACAAGGCTTAACTACTGGGGAACAACAATCCGGAACATTGCCCCACAAAGCATGGCGGGCAAGCGGGAGTGCCGCCTGCCTACCGGTAGGCAGGGTTCAGTTTTTCTGGTATTCCCGGTGCAAAGTTATAAGCTCTGTAAAGTCGCCTTAAAAACCGTACCGGTTCTCCTGCATCTGAAATTCATATTTCAGATACCATCAGCGGCGACTAAGGAAGTCGCCGTCTTCAAGGATTTTACCCTAAAGATTGACCGAAGAAAATACCTAATAAACAATGGTTTAGCACTTGAGGCCGGTTGCCTCAAGTGCCTGCGGCAGCGGCTAAGGAAGCCGCTGTCCTTAGGGCGGCGGAGACTATCATCTGAAACTCATCCCACATCACTACGTTCCTGGGACTGCATAAAGCGCTGTGTTTCAGATGCCATCAGCGAGGATTGGGCACTTGAGATTCATATCTCAAGTACTTTTCAGCGCCGATTAAGGAAATCGGCGTCTTCAAGAAATTCTCGTCTTCAAGGATCGAAAAGGTTTATCCGATTTGATCCAGGAGAGTCTCAAACGTTTCTTTAATTTCTTGGTTTATTTTCTTCTCTTCGATCCATCTTCGAACAAAAGGCCGAAGAATTAAGGCGACAGACACTTTTCCGGGTATCTGTCACCTATTTGTGCGACTCTTTCTCGTAAATTCTTTCAACAACAAGCCCCGCCTCTTTAAGCCTATCGTAAACCGTATGGTCAAATCTTTGTGAGCCTGTTTCTAACACACCAAGATCAATATCTGTGGTCGTTGGAATATTAGGAATTGCCTTACGCCAAAGATATTTCGAATAGAGATAGGGGCACCAGCCGCCCACAATGATGATTTTATCGAGGCTGTCTTCGATGGCGAGAAGCGTATTCAGAAATCCCTTCTCGAGTTCTTTAAACTCAGACAAAATTGTGCCCCTTCTTTTTGAAATGGGAAATTAAATGCCGCGCTTCCTCAGGGCCGGTCGGGGGAAACGTCATTAAATCGAGATAAAGCTGTAAATGGGAAACGACGGGAAAGCCTTTCACCTTTCTAGAATCCCTGAAAACCGAACTGCGATAAAAGGGAACGGCAAAGCAGACGTTGCCTCCCCGGATGAGTTTATATAAATTGAGTTGAGCCTCGATTTCTTTCAGAAAAACTGGAAATTCGTCACGCGCAATATCGACGTAGATAAAATGGCGCTCATCCTTCACGTAAGGAGAAACCAGGCGGCTTGCGCTATAAAGGGCTAGGGCAAATGGCTTTTTCTTTTTTTGTAGAAATTCAGCGCAGGTTTTTAGAAAGTTTTTGTTAGTGCTTAAATAATACTCGTGGTCGTTTTGTTCAAAGGCATAAGCATTCACCCAATCTTTCAGCAGCGCATCCTTGCGAATCAAACGAGTATAGCTTTCTGGCCCCCGAATGACTCTTTCCACATATCCTTGTGCTTCGGCTTTACTTAAAACATCGCTCGCAAGGCCCAGAGAAACCCCTTCCTTCTCCAAATCAGGCAAAATCCATTTCTGATCCGGCTCACGCAACAAGGCCCGCAAGGCCAGCGACGAACGGTCGCCGAAGATATTTTTGACCAAGCGCCTTCGGGTTAAAGTTTCTTTATCTTTCTTCATAATATATCTTTCGACATTTGTTGAAAATTATACTATGTCGGAAGTATACATCAGGATCGCTCCGTATGCAAGTGGTTCTATTAAAAACCGTGCCTGTTCTCCCATGGACAGTTGGCTGGAGGTTACCATTGATAATGAGTTCTCATTTGCGCACCGCTGACGCGGGTTTGACTAACTTCTCGTACACACCGCGGCCGTTTTTGTATTCGGCAACATTGCTTTTGGCTTCAGACAAACGTTTCAGAAACTCCTCTTCAAAAGATTGTTGTGTTATGTTTCGAGCTAACTCCATCGCTCGCGCGGCATATTGTAGAATCTGAACGGTTTCAATTCCTGAAAGCTCCGTAAAAAACCAGCCGCAGCTTGTATACATGAGCATCGCGTATTTTTGCATCTCAAGAAGTTGAAGGCTCGATGCAACCTCCTCCTTCGAAAGGCGACGAATTGCATGCTGTTCAAAGAATTCCCAACGTGATTTTTCGGAAGAATCCAGAATCAATTTGATATAACCGTCACGGGCTTGCCAAATGTCTTTTAAATAACGGCTTGCCTCACGCTCGTATACGGTGATGAGTTCTTCCCTTAACCAATCTAAAGAATCCCTTAAAGGTTTGCGCCAATGTTGCGTCCATTCGGAAGGCCCCTCACCCCGGCAGCCGCAATGGTCTTTCCACCGTTTCACCCCGTGGGCACAACTCCAAGAAGTGCCTTCTCCATGTTCGCCTTCTTTTAAACGAACGGCTGATGTGGGCGGATTTTTTCCCAAAAACTCCGCATAATTGACAATGGACATCTTTCGTATCGGAGCCTCGACTTCCAACAAATAAGCGAGCGCTCTTTCTCCAAAGGCCTTATGATGTCCGAAGGTTTCCCCATCTGTGGCCAAATGAATTAATTGATGCTGAACATGCCCTTTTGCCAACGCCCCTTCTAGGCGGTCGGCAAAATGCCTAGCCTCAAAGGCCAAACTGCCAAAGGCAACTTCTTGGGCAATAGGGCCGTCGTAGAAGAAGAGGTTGATGAATTTGGCGTGATCTTTTTTGAGATAATGGCGGTATGGAACTTTGGTATTAATGGTTCCTGAGGAAACATCGTGCCATTTCCCATCATGAGAAGTCCGAATGGCTTCAGCTTGTCTCGGCGCAAGAATTGTAAATTTCACTCCTTCTTCAATTAAAACCTCCAGCGTTTCTTCGTTGCAAGCTGTCTCAGGAAGCCAAATTCCCTCTGCTTCGCGCCCGAATCGATGTTTAAATTCGTAAATGCCCCATTTTGTTTGCGTCACCTTGTCGCGTCTTGTGGCAAGCGGCATAATCATATGATTGTAAACTTGCGCAATGGCATTGCCGTGGCCATGATGCATCGCACGGCTCGCCTCTTCCGCTTTCAAAATGGCGTGGTACGTTCTGGGATGTTTGATTTCAAGCCAAGAAAACAAGGTGGGTCCGATATTGAAGCTGATTTTTTCGAAATTATTGACCGTTTTTACCAAATTTCCTTGTTCGTCGAGAACTTTCGCTTTTGTGTTGGGAAGGTAACATTCGTGATGAATCCGCTCATTCCAATCGTGATAAGGCGCGGCGCTTTCTTGAAGTTCAACTTCGCCTGTCCATGGATTCTCTCGCGGCGGTTGATAGAAATGACCGTGAACACAAAGACAAATTTCTTTTGTCATTACCGATTCTCTTTCCAATGATCGTCATTGCGAGGCGTCGAACCAAATGAAGCCGAAGCAATCTCAGAGGTTCGAGATCGCCGCGCCTCGCTTCGCGAGGCTCGCGATGACGGGTTTATTGACTCTGTTTCCAACGAAAAATATTCACCGCAAGCGGTGGAAAATTAAGGCTGATGGAACAGGGGCGGCCCTGCCAAGGCGTGTTTTGCGACGGAACACCGCCGCAATTGCCCATACCGCTTCCGCCATATTCTTTGGCATCGCTATTCAACACTTCCTCATAAAACCCCGCCTTTGGAACGCCGATCTGATAATTCATCCGCGGAACAGGTGTCATATTGCACGTGGTCAAAAGCATTTCGTCATAATTCTTAGACCATCGGATAAAACTAATCAGGCTGGATGAGCTATCGTAAAAATCAATCCATTCAAAACCGTGATAGTCGAAATCAACTTCATAGAGCGCTTTTTGTGTTCGATAAAGCGTGTTCAAATCTTTCACAAACATACGGATACGTTGATGAGGGTCATAATCAAGCAAATGCCAATCGATGGCTTGATTAGAATCCCATTCGCCGGTTTGAGCAAAGTCTGCTCCCATGAAAAGGAGTTTTTTGCCGGGATGGCCAAACATGAGCCCCAAAAAGAGCCGTAAATTAGCGAAGCGCTGCCAATCGTCGCCGGGCATTTTATAAATCAATGAACGTTTGCCGTGTACGACTTCATCGTGTGACAAAGGAAGCATAAAATTTTCAGAAAAAGCATAAATCAAAGAAAACGTCAGCAGGTTTTGATGGTATTGGCGGTGGACTGTATCTTTTGAAAAATACTCAAGCGTATCGTGCATCCAGCCCATATTCCATTTCAAGCTGAAACCAAGCCCGCCTAAGTGAGTAGGCCTTGAAACGCCGGTCCAAGCGGTTGATTCCTCGGCGATCGTTAAAATTCCTGGGTGGCGAAGATGAACCACTTCGTTAAATTTTTTCAGGAAACTGATGGCCTCAAGATTTTCATGCCCACCATATTGATTGGGTTCCCACTCGCCCTCTTTTCTTGAATAATCCAAATACAGCATGGAGGCAACGGCATCGACTCTTAAACCATCCACATGATATTTTTCGATCCAGAATAAAGCGTTTGAAATTAAAAAATTTCTCACCTCATTTCTGCCGTAATCAAAAACAAAGGTATCCCACTCTTTATGGACTCCCTTTTTCCAATGTTCATAAGCGTAGATTTGTTTGCCGTCAAAATAAGCAAGGCCATGATCGTCCTTTGGAAAATGCGAAGGCACCCAATCCAAAATGACTCCGATGTCGTTTTGATGACAATAATCCACAAAATACATAAAATCCTCAGGCGGCCCGAAACGGCTCGTGGGCGCATAATAACCCAATACCTCGTAGCCCCACGATTGATCCAGTGGATGTTCCATAATGGGAAGAAGCTCAATATGGGTGTACCCCATTGATTTTACGTAATCAACAAGCTGATGGGCTAAATCCCGATAATTCAAAAATGCCACCCCGCCCGGCCCAAGTCTCTTCCAGGATCCTAAATGAACTTCATAAACGGAAATGGGCGATGTGAGAGGATCGGTTTGCGAGCGTCTTTTAAGCCACTTGGCATCTTGCCACTCATAATGATCAAGCGTATTAACCATGGAAGCGGTGCGGGGCCTTAATTCCGCTTGGAATGCATAAGGGTCTGCTTTAATACGAATCTCATCATCCGCTTGGGATTTAATCGCGAACTTATACATTTCGCCTTCTGTAAGGCCTGGGATAAAAAGCGCCCAAACTCCGGAATGGCCCACTTTGGTCATCGGATGAGTGCCCGGATGCCAGTGATTAAAATTACCAACAACACCAACGCTTCTTGCGTTAGGAGCCCAAACAGCGAAATGAACTCCTGAGACCCCGTTCAAAATCCTAACGTGGGCGCCAAATTTTTCATAACTTTTAAAGTGGGTTCCTTCTCCCATAAGATGGAGATCGTAATCGGTGATTTCTGTCATGGAAGCATATGGATCTTCAGCTTCAAAAGAATAACCGGCTTCGTCTTTGAAGCCAAGCCGATACGGAAATAAACTTTCTTCGTCTTCAAAAACAGCCTGAAAAAATCCGCCTGGATGTATTTTCTTCATCGGTTGCTTGAGGCCGTCATCGCCCAAAATACGGACCCATGCCTCATGCGCACGCGGGAAGTATGCATGAATAACAACGCGCTTTTCATTTCCGATCAAATGGGCCCCTAAAATATCGAACGGCTTATCCTCGCAAAACCCAATTATCTTTTCGATACGTTCCGCAGCAAATATCTGATCTGTCGGTTTCGAACGCGTGGACGGTTTTTTCCTTTGAACTGAGGATTTCTTTTTGGGTATCTTGCTCATAGTTCTCCAGTGACGTTGATTCTATCGCCTATGGCGGACAAAAATCAATTCGTAAAACTCGCAGAATTTTAGCAACAATTTCATTGACAGAAACTTAAATATCAAGTAAAAACCGCAATTAAGGAAACGATTTTCATGCAAAAATTAAAAACGCCGCTTTTGTTCGCCGTAATTGTTTTCGGCAGTGCTTTCGCGCTCGCCAAAATCGGATTCACGAGGGAACAAGTACTTGCCACCTCCATCTTTCTTCTCATCATCTGCGGCACGCTTTTCTATTGGCCGTTCCGCGTCACCTTTGCTTTTGCAGGAATCGGGATATTGCTGGCCAGCAAACTCCTGGATGTTCCTCATGTCATTGAGAACGCCGGACTTGATATTATTCTTTTTTTGGTTGGGATGATGTGTTTGGTCGGCCATTTAGAAGAAAAACATTTTTTCGAATATTTGATCGCAAAAATTGTGGATCGAATCGGGCACCATGCTTATTTTTTGATAGGTGCCCTAATGGCATGCGCAACCCTTTCAGCAGCGCTGGTCGATGAGGTAACGTCCATCCTTTTTATGATGTCCGCAACATTCCATTTAACAAAGCGCTACAACGTTAATCCAATTCCATTTCTTTTGATGATTGTTTTTGCAACCAACGTCGGATCAAGCGCTACCGCCGTTGGAAATCCCATCGGAGTGATGATCGCACTCCGAGGCCAATTGAGTTTTTCCGATTTCTTACGGTGGGCCAGCCCTATTTCGGTGATCACGTTGATCATTACGATTGGGCTTTGTTTTCTTTACTTCAAAA